>MDTG01183920.1_pt1 | contig 10958 bp, 5 predicted proteins | sample 811421 | NCBI WGS metagenome assembly MDTG01 (sample SAMN05326645, study PRJNA326480) | marine metagenome | isolation source: seawater | place: Pacific Ocean: South East | collected 2011 | reverse complement strand
GCCCAGTTACAAATTCTAATCTAAATGTAAATATAAACAACCTCTCAGATGAATTACTAGTAAACTGGTCAGAGTCCTACGACTCTGATGGTCATGATCTACATTATAAATTTGATTTATACACTCCTACAGGAGACACACTACTTTCAAAAAATGCTATAAACCAATTAGAGCTATCAGTTTCCTTCCAAGAGGTTTATGATCTATTAGGAGTAAATAATTCTTTGGTCCTGCATTGGAATATTTATGTTTCTGATCTTTATGATTCAACACAGTCAAGTAATGGACCATTCTTATTAAATATTGCTCTAGATGATGAGGGTGGTTTAGACCAGCCTCCAGGTGAATTCTCTTTGTCTGGTCCAGAAGATTATACACTGCAGTACGTTGATGTAAACAATCTAAATGAAAGTATTTTGCTTGAATGGGAGATTGCGATAGACCCGGATGGTGGAGCTGTAACCTATTCTCACATCACTAGTTTTTCTGATGAATTAATTGATCCAATTGATGAGGTTGATGTAGGAGAGCAAAATTTTATGGAATTAAATCTACAAGATCTTTATGAATTCTTGAACTCACAGGACCTCCAGGAAGCGGCAATTTATTGGGATGTTAATGCCTCTGATGGTTCTTTTGGGCAAAATTCAACCAATGGACCCTTTCTATTATATATTGTGTTAGGTCAAGATCCAGCTGATCAAGATGAAACATATAATGACCTGTTTATCAGTGATTGGTACATTGGATATAGATCTAGCCCAACCTATAATGCTGCGGTCGAGATGTATAATCCAAAGGATGAGCCCATTGATCTTTCAAACTATATTCTCAGAAGGACGCAGAATGGAAGCCACTGGTTACAAACAAGTTGGATAAGACTACAGGGCATACTACCACCCAATGAAACATATGTACTTACCCGAGAAGCATCACACTCTAGTCTTCAGGATTGTGCGGATATGGTTGAGCCAGATGACTTCTTAAAGCACAATGGAAATGATGGGTTTAAAATAACACATATCGGTTATTTGCCTGAGGCACTGTCCAATGATGAAACAGCATGGTTAAAAATGGGTATTACCCTTGACGCAATAGGCTATGCAGATAATGACCCCGGCTCTGGCTGGGGAGTTGGTGGTGTGTCGGAGGCTACTAGATACTACATGCTAACCAGAAATTCTGATGTATGTGTTGGGAATGCAGGTAATTGGGATAACTCTAGAGGTTGTGTTGATGAGGCATGCACTAGTACTAGTGCAGAGCTATCAGAGTGGACATCCGTGCAGTGCGCTATGAGCCCTGCATCAGGAGATATGCCTGAAGATTCAGATGCATCGGCAGATGCTTTAGTATTCTGCGGGAATCATAATTATTTTTGTGCACTTTCTACTGTCTCAGAAAATATAATACCTCAGATGGTTAATCTTGATCAGAACTTTCCTAATCCATTTAATCCTAAGACAGAGATTAAATTTGATATTGCGTTGAGAGAACGTGTCACATTGAAAGTCTATAATATTAATGGCCAAGAGATAGTAACGTTAATGGATAATGAAGTTGGATCGGGTCAGCACAAGGTAGCTTGGCTTGGTAAAGACAGTGTGGGAAATGAAGTAGCTTCTGGTATGTATATATATGAATTGGTTGTAGGGGAAATTGCGATAAGGAAAAAACTTATCCTCCTTAAATAATACTATTATTTGTATTAGACTAGTCAGATGATGTTTAGACATATCTTGGTGGGGTGCATGTTATGTGTTTTTGCATGTAACAGTAATCCAAGTAGTGTAACAGATGTTAGTGGAGAACAAGGCAATCAAATTGACTACCCCTGTTTGTATGCTGATGAAGAATGCCAAAACAGTGTTGATGTCAGAGGAGGGAAGCTGCAATTTTTTTCCACATTCCATATTGACTCTATATCGAATGTGCCAGGTGCAATAGTAGTGGTGCATGGAAACAATAGGAATGCAGATGATTATTTTGATAAAATAGTATCGGTTGTCACTGATCAGGGTCTCGCCGATGATTTAATAGTGATTGCACCTAGATTTATTATGAATCATGAAAAATCAAATGAATCTGACTGGTATTGGAATAGTTCATCATGGAAGTGGGGAATGCAATCATACAGTTCATCATCGGGTGCCAGTGCAAGTTCATTTGAATTGTTGGATTCATTGATCGTTCGGTTAGCTAATAAAGACCAATTTCCATCCCTTTCAAATATATTAATAACAGGACATTCATCAGGCGCTGCCTTTGTCCATCACTATTTGGCCTCAAAGACCCAAAACCTTTACAATAACTTGAACTTGCACTTTGCAGTTGTGAATACTCAATATTTTTTTCACCCTAATTCCACTAGGCTTTTAGAAGATGGGTCAATTGGGTTGTTAGATAATTGTAATAACTATAATTCATGGCCACTGGGTCTTGATGATTTGAATCCATATATGGAACTGATTGGAGCAAATATTGTTAGAGACAATTTTTTTAGTAATAGAGTTGAATATTTCATATCTGAATATGATACTCTAACAAGCAGTATTGACTCAGGATGTGAACATGCTATTCTAGGTGATAATAGATATGAAAAGATTGTTAATTTTATGTCCTATATGAATATTGTTTTTCCTAATAATGATCATGGTCATACAGTAATTCCTGCTCTTGGTCATACTTCTAATACTTTTTCATCAAATATTTTCAAAGAATATTTGAATTCTATTTTTTAACAGACTTATGAAATATAGGTTCTTATTATTTATATTATCTTTTTCTAACCTAACTGCGTTAGATCTATTAACTGTTTCTGGGATAGTAACAAGTAATTCTGGACAAGAACTCGCCGGAGCAAATATTCTAATTATTGGAACATCCACAGGCACTGCTACTGATATCAGAGGTAGGTATAGCTTTGAGATATTAAGAGAATCAAACCAAAGCCTCATTGTGGTTAAGGCATCATATATAGGATACAAGAGTAAACTAGATACTATCAATATAGGTGAAATAACTGACCAAATTTATGAGCTAGACATGAGTCTATCAGCCGATGTAATGCAACTAGAGTCAGTCGTTGTGACCGGTATTGGTCTTGAGCAGGAGGCCAAGAAACTAGGAGTTTCGATTGAAAGAGTAAGAAAAGAAAAAATTGAAAATTCGCCAGAGGTTAGTCTCGTATCAGCATTAAGAGGTAATGTGTCTGGACTCGAAGTAAGAAAAACTAGTGGAGATGCAGGCACCAATGCGTTTTTTAGAATCCGTGGTACAGGTACTATTTCCGGAGGCCATGAGCCACTAGTGGTTATTGATGGAAGCCCAATAAGCACACGAACCATTGACTCTGGAGGTAGGGAAACGAGCGAGAGGGGGCATCCCGAGTCTTCAAGTAGAATGGCAGACATCAATATGGATGACATTGAATCTATTGAGGTACTAAAGGGAGCTGCAGCATCTGCAATATACGGCTCAAGAGCCTCTAATGGTGTTATCCTTATAACAACAAAATCGGGAACTACGGGAAAAACAAGGATTACATACAAAGCTAATTATGGAGTTAGCAGTATGAATAAGATTTATCCGCTTCAGAAATATTTTGGTCAAGGAGATGCGGGTGATTTTGTCGGTGGCAATTCATTTTCATGGGGCAAAGCTTTGAATGTGAAGGACGCCCCATGGTATGATCCTAATAGAGATCCTGACCAGGTTTATAATCATGTTGAAGATATTACTGAGCTTGGAAATAATTATGAACAGACCATGTCAGCCCATGGTGGAAATGAGAAGACGACTTTCTATTTTTCAATGAGTCAAAGCTATGAACGATCACACTGGCAAACATTCGATGAATATAAAGAAACAGTCAGCACCGTTTTTGGGCACACACCAACTCGCAATATTCCCTCAGATTTTACTAGAAAAACCTTTCGCTTAAAGGGGAGCCACTTCTTGACAGATAGAATAACACTAACTGGAAGTATGTCTTATGCAAATGTTTTTGGTAATCAGGTTATTAGAGCTCACTCAACGGATGGATTGGCTAAAGGCCTATTGAGTACTCCTCCAGATTTCAATTTGAGACCATATCTGGAGCCTACCACTCAGTTTCATAGAAGCTCAACCGATCCCTATGCTGACACTCGTGATGGAGAACATAAATGGAATAATCCATACTGGGTCTTATATGAACTATCGCAAACTCAGTCTGTTGAGAGGGTCTATGGTAATATTAGACTGCGATATGATATTAACAATTGGTTGGACCTGAACTATGTATTAGGCACCGATTTCTCTCTGGACCAGAGAAATGATATTATGCCAGTAGGTACCTATCGAAATGGTGGAATTGGAAGATATATTCATGAAGATATTTTAGACCAAGAATGGGATTCAAATCTTACCCTTACATTCGATCTGAGAAAATTATATAAGCTACCTATAAGGGTTGTAGCGGGACATAATCTAAATAGCAGGTCTCTAAAAAGATTCGAAACAACTGGCGAAGATCAGGTTTTGCCTAATTATTACCAGATTGAAAACTATACTTCTGTATCGGCAGACCAATATATATCTCTTGTGCATTTGGAATCATTTTTTATGCAAGGCACCATGGATATTTCTGATCAACTCTACCTTACATCAGCAATAAGGAATGACGGCTCTTCCACTTTCGGACCTGCTGACAGGAGACATAATTTTTTCAAGCTAAGCGCTGCATGGGAATTCTCAAAATTATATACTCCAAGATTCATCAATTTTGGAAAAATCCGTCTAGCATATGGACAGGCAGGTGAGGAGCCAAATGTCTATGCTATCTATTCGGGATATACTTCGCCATCACTATTCTCTGTCGGTGAGAAAGCATCTCTTGGGTTGAATTATAGAGGTGTTACGGGATATAGGTCTGACGACCAGATAAGCAACTTAAGAATTAGACCTGAAAGGAGACATGAATATGAGATAGGCGGAGATCTTTCTTTATTTAATGGGTCAATGGGTATTTCTACAACGATATACAATGCGATAAACAAAGATGTTATCTATGATATTGATGTAATACCATCCACAGGTGCAGATGAAATGACCGCGAATGGTGCGTCCATACAAAATAAAGGGGCAGAGTTGACCATTGACTATAGAGTTTTAGATAAAGAGCGAATAAAGTGGGAATCTAAATTTATTTACGCAACAAATAGGAATACGGTACTTGAGATGAATGGTGTTGACGGTGATATGGCAAAACTCATGGAGCCAAACCTTGTGCCAAGTCGTGGTATAGCAAAGTTTAGTGAGGTTTCCCCTGGACATGAGTATGCTGAGTTTAAGGTCTTGTCATGGTCAAGATTTGGTCATGGCCTTGTCCTTGACCACGATCTAGACATAAATACTCCAGACGTAAATATCGATACATTGTCAGGCTATTCATGGAAAAAAAATGATGTATATGTAGCAAAGAATGGGTTACCATTAATGTACTCAGAGAAAATATGGTCCGGATATGCTCCAAATCCTGATTGGACGGGTAGTTTTTATAATGAACTCAAGATTGGGAATAAATTGCAAATAAGCTGTCTATTGGATATAAGTATTGGTGGGCATATTGCAAATTACACAAAGAATGCTCTGTATGAGTGGGGCACACATGGAGAGACTCAGAATAGATATCACCCAGACTTTGATAATGAGGACTGGTATGGATTTGAGAATGGTATTAGTACTGAATGGGGAAAGGGGAAATTTGAGGAGCTATTAAATCATGGTCACAAGGCTATTGGCCCTGGGCAGGACACTGTAGTTGTATTCTCTCAGAGTCTCTATGAGAATTATATGGGTAGAAACACGGATGTAATAAACAACATTGAGGATGCAAGCTACATGAAGCTTCGTGAAATTGCTTTGAGCTATAATTTTGGTAAAGTTGGCCTTGGTCATCTTGGTGATCCAAGTCTTACTGTTAGATTTAGTGCACAGGATTTGAAGACTTGGACAAATTATAGTGGCTGGGATCCTGAAACTAATATGTATCAGGATAGAATTTCAGGAGAAGATTATTTTAACCAACCTCAGACATGGAGAGCCAATATGGCTGTACAATTCAATTGGTAAATCACTCAAAATATTTTAGACCTTTTTTCATCGTTATATTGTTATTTCTGATTAGCTGTGAAGACTTTTTATCAGGACCTCTATTGGATCAAAATCCCAATAAGGTAGATGATGTGGCCACGGTATCAGCGGAGGCACTGCTTGTCGGATCGCAGGTGACGATCTATGGTGTTATGGAGGGATACTTAAATAGAGCTGTTTCTATGGTGATGCAGCAAATGTCAGGTCTTCAGACTGACTACTATCGAGACTACAATTGTGACCCAATCGATGTAAATACTAATGGTCGTTGGACAGCAATGTATGGAACGGGAGGATTAATTGATTTAAATACCACTCAGAGAGTTGCACAGGAGCAAGAGAAGTATATTCTTCTGGGTATATCCCAGATGTGGGAGGCTTTACTTTTTTCAACTGCTGCAGATCTTTGGGGTGACATTCCATATTCTCAGGCAGCAGACCCGGAATATGCTCAACCAGAATTTGATTCTCAGCAGGATGTACATATGGCAGTTCTTGATTTGATTGATGATGCCATAACCAATTTTGGAAGAGGGCAGGTTTTCAATCCCCCGACAGAACATGATTTTACTTTTAGCGCTGATATAGATAAATGGATAGCAGCAGCTCATACATTGAAAAGTAGAATCTACCTTAATTGGGCTGAGGTCTATAATGAATACTATCAGCTGGCTCTTGATGAATCAGAGAAAGGTATACTTGACCAATCAGGCGATGGTGACTGGCGTGCGATGCATGGAGCAGCGATTGCAGAGAGGAGTGTATGGTTTCAGTTTATTCTATCCAATATGGACTATATGGGTGCTGGTAAATTATTAGTAGATATGTTAAACAGTGACAATGACAGTCGATTAAATATTTATTTTCTTGGTAATGGTACATCTCAGATCATAGGATCAAGCCCTGGTGATTCAGTCCAAAATGCATCTATACTTAATATAACCGGATACTATGGTATGTCCTGGAGTCCTGAGTTTATTAGTTGGTATGAAAATAGCTTCATCATGGCAGAGTGTAATTATAGACTGGGTAATGAGAGTATCGCTCTAGAAAAATTAAATGAAACACTAGAAGCGATTGAGCAAAGATGGAGAACTCTTGGTTATGCAAACGCTTCAATACCTCGTTATCAGAATCTTTCTGGTGAGGATCTTCTTGAGGCTATAATGAATGAAAAATACAAGGCACTCTTCTTAAATATCCAATCTTGGAGTGATTGGAGAAGGACTACCTATCCTAAGTTCATTAACTCAGATAGTAACAGCACAGAGTGTGGAGGAACATTTGGAGGATTAGGTGTGCCAAGGAGACTATTATATCCTGAAAAAGAAAAATCCTCTAACCCTAATTGCCCTCAAAATGATGGTATCTATGATCGATTAGAGAATGACCCTAACTAAAAAATCACTTGTGTTTAGTATAGTATTTTTCAGTACAATATTACCGAAAAATTTTATAGATCAGCTAGGCCCACCATGGGGCTATGTTTTTACAGATTGGGCAGGACCTCCGCTCGACATAATTAACTATATTCCTCCTGGAGCTACAAAAGATACTCCTGTTCTCATTGTTATACCTGGAGCGTCAAGAGACGCGCAGCGTTTTCACGCTTCCTGGTTAAATCTTGCTAAGAAAAAACATTTTTCAGTACTAACAATAGGAGCAAGTAAAAAGAATTTTCCAGATGAATACTCTTACAATGCTGGTGGTATTATAACGCCTGATGGTGAATCAATCGAAGAAGATCTATGGTTGTTTAGTGTGATTGAACCAATTTTTTTGGATTTTAAAAATAGATATGGATTTAGAGCGGAAAAATTTTACTTATTTGGTCACTCAGCTGGTGGAGGTTTTGTACACAGGTATCTTTTGTACAAGCCTGAGGCTCCAGTTTTTAAGGCGGTGGCGGCCAATCCTGCATTTGTTACACTACCCGATACAAACACTCTGTATCCCTTTGGTGTTGGTCGTTCTCCCGCCAAAAAGCAAAACATAAGAGAATGGTTTGGGAAAAATATGGCAATTGTTCTTGGAGGGAATGACACCGGCCCAAGAACGAAGCCACTGAGCAATGGTCCTTATGCGAGGGCGCAAGGTCCAAACTGCCTCTCAAGAGGAAAACTTCTCTATGAAAAGGCTAAATCAAGTGCAAAAGATATGGATACTAGATTTTCTTGGGAACTAGTGATAGTGCCAGGTGTAGGCCATGACAATTATAATTTAGCGGAACCTTCATCCACATATTTATTTGGCGAGTGATCGTATAATAATGGATTTAAAACAAAAAATAGGTTTTGCATCAGGAATTTCTATTTTCCTTTTTCTAATGATTATTGATCCTCCAGAGGGAATGGATCCTACTGCAATGAGTGCGGCGGCTGTTTCTACATTGATGGCAATATTTTGGATAACTGAGGCAATCTCAATATTTGCCACATCTTTTTTGCCAATCGCGTTATTTCCGTTACTGGGTGTTTTGGGACCTGCGGAGATTGCTGCAAGTTACGGACACCATATTGTGTTATTGATTTTAGGAGCCTTTTTTGTTGCAAAGGCGATAGAGACTAATAATTTACACAAACGTATAGCTCTAGCAACAATCAGATCTATAGGAACAAGTAGACCAAAGATCATGCTTAGCTTTATGATAGCCACTGGATTTTTATCTATGTGGACCTCCAATAATTCTACCACACTCATGATGCTACCCATCGGGCTTGCAATTCTCGCACGAGAAAAGGAACTTGGTGCTGATGTGTCACGCTTTGCTCCGGCACTGATGCTTTCAATAGCATACTCAGCAAGTATAGGAGGAACAGGAACTCTTGTAGGCACTCCTCCAAATCTTGTTTTTGTAAGTACTGCCCAGGAATTATTGCCGGGTTCGCCGAACGTTGTTTTTACAGAGTGGCTAAAAATAGGCATACCCTTTGTAATAATATTTTTACCATTAGCCTGGCTCTATTTAATAAGATTTTTTGATGTTAAAGGGGATTTAAAAGGCAGTTCGACTATTATTAAAGAAGAGTATGCATCCCTTGGAAGAATCTCTTCAGCAGAGAAAAAAGTCTTATACATTGTAATACTATATGCACTGGGCTTTATTTTACGAGAGCAGTGGTCAACAATTCTCGGAGTAAAAGGCTTCGTCAAGGATTCGACTGTTGCCTTTCTTGCGGCACTTGCACTTTTTAGTATTCCTAGTGGAAGATTGAATGATAAGGGAGAGGTAGAGCGTTTGCTTGATTGGAATGATGCTAAGGATATACCCTGGGGTATTGCAATGCTCATTGGTGGTGGGCTTGCGATTGCCTCATCATTTAAATCTTCTGGTCTGGTTGTTTGGATCGGAAACACGTTAGATCTAGAGGGAATTCCAATTCTCCTAGTTTTAGTAGTAGTTGTAACGGCGATGGTTTTTCTTACAGAGATAAATTCTAATACTGCAACCACTGCTGTTTTTCTTCCTGTTCTAGCTGGAATGTCTGGCGCGGGTGACTTTCATCCATTCTTATTAATGGTTCCTGCAACTATCGCAGCATCCTGCGCTTTTATGCTTCCATCAGGAACTGGCCCAAATGCGAGCGTACTCGCAAGTGGGAAGTTGACGATACCTCAGATGGCAAGAGCAGGCTTCGGTCTGAATATTTTAGCAGTTATTGTGATCGTTATTTTATTCTATTTTATAATTCTACCTATGATGGATTTTGTTTAGATATATCTTGTGGTCCTATAGAGGGAAATAACATACTGTATTTGACAGTAGAATTGTAATAAAAATTAAGGACATTGTAATAGGTCCGAGGTATACCTTACCTGTTATTGTGAAGAAAAAGTGGTGGAAAATAGGCAAAACAAACATGATTGGAACAATCGCAAAGAGTAGGTTTACATAGAGCCAACCAGCTTCCCAAAATACAGTGCCAGTTATCCATAGTGTGAAATATTGAATCAAGAGTATTAAAAAGAGTCCGGATCCTGTTACAAAAGATGATAAGAGTAAATGTTTTTTTATGCTCTTGCCTTCAATCCTCAGTGCGGAGTTTATTCTTATTGAATTTGATATGAAGAAAATCAAAAATGGGGGTAGGTACATTGGTATTAGTAAAAGGGTAATTGGTCTGAAAACACGCACACCAAAGAATATAAATCGGTAGTCAACATGAAATAAGTAGTAGATGACATTTATAAGCATAAAATAAAAAAAGAATATCAATAACCCTAGGTAGATAGTTTTCAGGAGTTCATCCTTGGTAATATTTACTCCAAGCATATTTTGAGTAATCCCATTCTTTTTACCAAACAGGTAGTAGCTTAGGTAAAATAACAAGAGCCCTACGAGTCCATTCAATACTGCCCATAGCATTACCGCATTATTCATTCGCTGAGGAAAAAACCAGGTCTGAATTCTGCTTGAGGCATCAGTGAATAGGATCTTAGATAGCTCAGAAAGTGGAATAAACGAGAAACATGCAAGGATAGAGCTAAAAAGAATTGAGCCCCAAAAGATTATTCTTGCTCTATTTTTTGGTTTGGGAAGAGCCTGAGGAACGGGGTACACAAGCACACCGAAGTAAGGCAAGGTAAGAAGCCACCGTGCAGCAGGAATAATCATTAAAAAACTACATACCAGTGATACTAGGGTAAGTAACTCTTTCCAGTGCCATATCTGATTTGCGCTATCTAGGGTATTGGTCAAATTAAATACTTTTAAGAAAAAATTGATCTGGTTGGATATGGCCTCAAAAGAATATGGCTGAAATGGATGGAGAACAGGTTCATTAAATACTACGGATAAGTTCCTATTTTCTAGATCGCCGTAG
>MDTG01052394.1_pt1 | contig 10958 bp, 11 predicted proteins | sample 811421 | NCBI WGS metagenome assembly MDTG01 (sample SAMN05326645, study PRJNA326480) | marine metagenome | isolation source: seawater | place: Pacific Ocean: South East | collected 2011 | reverse complement strand
CGCATGCGTGCGCTTCACTGCGGTGATGGTGCTGGGTTGAAAAGTCTGCCATCGCAACTTGGATGGTATGAAGTTCAGTCGATATCACTGACTCAAAAAAACACATCAATCATTTTTTGCATTTCCAGTTTTTCAATTCGACTGGAGTTCAATGCAAGATGTCTAAATCCACAAAACCATTTCGATACCGAGGCCGCTGGCGTGCCACTTTGACGCTGCCCAACGGCACGCGTCCCACGAAAGATTTCGAGTCGTACGATGACGCGCTCTTGTTTCTTGCAGAACAGCGCGCCATTGCTTCAGACATGAACGCGCCTGAGTTGGGCGGCCCCACCATGGCCACCCTAGCGCAAGCGCTTGGGCATTATGCGCAGCTGATGACAGTGGCCAAGAAAGGCGCAAGGGCAGAGCTGAATCGAATCAACCATTATTTAAAAGCGGATGGTTCGCCAATCTTTAAGCTAGTACTGAATGGAGAGAATTCCTGGGCCTTGCAAGCGTATGAACCAACTGTGCCCAAAGGCTTTACAGCGCATCTAAAGCGCCGTCAGGCTCAAGGTAACTTGGTTACCCAGGTCATCAAAAAATTGGCAGTGCTGCGGTGCAGTCAATTGAATGGCGTTCGCTTTCGCGAACTCATGACGGCGATGCGGGCATCGGGTCTATCAGAGAGCACCATACAAAAAGAAATTGCCTTGATTCGCCACATGTTCAACGTTGCACGCACGGAGTGGGGCTGGCGAGGTTTTGAAAATCCAACTCTGGGATTGAAACTGGGTAAATCAGAGATTCGTTTTGTGAAGCTCACTGACGCCCAGCGCCAAGCTGTTTTTAAGGCTCTTCAAGAGTGTAGGAGCCCTTACATATGGCCCATGGCGCAAATTGCGCTAGAGACCACCCTGAGGGTGGGCAGTCTATTAAGTATGCGGTGGTCACAAACTGATTTAGAAAATCGCGTTGTAGTGACTGAGAGCAAGACAGGGCCAGTGGCCATCCCGTTATCGATTCATGCCGTCCAAGTCTTGACTGATTTATATGAACGCCCAGGTCGAGACCGAGAGGACGACCGCGTGTTTCCGATGACGTACAACGCGGTTCAAATGGCTTGGGAGGGTGTGCGAGAAAAAGCCGGTGTGCCCACCTTGCAGTTCAAAGACCTTCGCCATGTGGGTGCGACGGATTACGCGAAACTTGGACTGAATGCTCATGAGCTGAAGGTCATTCTTGGTCATAAGTCTACAAGGATGGCTGAAGTGTATGTGAATCTTGCTGCGGTGGATTTGCTTCAAAAATTAGACCAAGCCGCGCCCCGCGGGCCGAGCACACGTGTTTTAGGGCAGGGTACGAATTCAGGGCCTAAAGTTCTGCCCTTTGGTAGGGTTGCCAAAAGGCGGTAGGCGTCACCATTAGCTCACTTTATTGTTAATTCGAACAGACAATTTAAAACTCAAAAGCAAACAGAGGTTTGGGGTTGTACTTGGCGCCCTTGGTCCACCACCAATCGCTTTGGTGGTGATGGCCACCAGGAACTTGTACCAAATCAGAAACGAGAAGGGGCGCGCCACAGCGTTTTTGCAGTCCCAGCTTTTTTGTTGAAGTACTACTTGGTCATTTGTTCGTCATGGGCGTGGCAAGAAAGCATGTTCTTGGAGCCTTCAGTTTCCATGTGGTCCATGGAGGTGATTTTCTGGTGTCAGATTGCTGTCGTGTTGCTGTCGTGTTGCTGTCGTGTTGCTGTCGTGTTGCTGTCGTGGTCTCAAATGCTCACAATCAAGATACTAAGGATGTCTGAATTTAAAAAAGGAATCCGGGAAAATGTCTAACACCACACACCATGCAGAGCCACGTCTTTTGACTGATGCTGAAATCGGACGGTTAATCAAACTGTTGAGAGAAATAAGGCAGTGGTCTCAAGAGCAGCTTGCAGACATTGCCAAAATACATGTGAGAACCGTTCAGCGCGTTGAGAACGGAAAAGGTGCCAGTTCTGTCACGCGGCGAGCTTTGGCTGTTGCGTTTGATTTTGAAGACATCGATGCGTTGAACAAACCGTTTGCCATTCCGACCCAGGCCCAAGCGGAAGAGCAGAAAAGAAAGTTTGAACAAGAGAACATCACACTGAAAGTTGAAACGTTGTGTGACGGTCGTCAGCTGGGTCGGTTAGTGGAGGGCGCGATGGGGCTACAAATGACCGAAGCCGCAGAGCTCAGTGCGCAGGCGGCAGCCTCTTTTGCTCAGCTTACAGACTATCTTACTGACTATGCCGATTGCCATGAGCTATATTCCGCGACTGATAAGCTGACTTTTTATGAAGAGTTGTCCAACATGTTGACAGAACTTTCAGAGCAAGGATTTTCAGTTGTGGGTGGACTAAGAAATATGGCTTTAAAGAGCACCCAGGACCAACCAGAGATGCCCATCAAAGTGGCTTATTTGGCTGCGTTTGCTAAAGGGTCCGAACCCAAGCAATTCGCGGTTTCACGGCATGTGCGCTTTGGATGAGAAATTTGCTTAATGGCTCAGTGATGGGTTTGGCCAGGGTTGCCGTTTGCCAGCCCCAATCCAATCCTGGGGACTGGCAAACAAGGCTGTGACAGTTGACGCTGTTTAGCAAACTTATCACGAGTGATAATTGATTGAACTTCGGGCGATTTCTGTTTGCATCAATCTCAACTAAATTTTGAACTTGGCGACAAGTGCGACAAATTAAGGTGATTGATTTTATTGGGAAAATGTAATTATTCAACAGGTGTTTGCTGGCGACACTATTAATTTGATTTGGCTGGGTTTTGTTAATTTATCACTTGCGATAACTGAAAGAGAGTTTGAGTTTTTTGTTTTGTTTACCTTGCCATCTCTACACATGTTTCAACTTAAAAAGGAACGTGTGATGACCAAGACAGCCCAACCCCAGCCTTTCAAATTTCGTAACGGCTACCGCGCACAAGTTACAAATCCAACCACAAAAAAGCGTGAGACCAAAGATTTTTCAACTCGTCGCGAAGCTCAGCTCTGGATTCATGAACGCCTGCATGCGTTGGCCACATTGTCAAAAGGTCGCCTGGGCGGGCCCGAGATGTGCACGCTGGCCGAGTTCTTGATTGAATATGCACACAGCAACATCCTTGCAAACGCGGGTTATGTTCAAGAATTAAATCGCGTGAGCTGTTATCTCGAAGCAGCCGGGCTGAAGCGCATCAAGGCTGTAAAAATTGGAGAAGTCGTTCGTATCGAAGAGCAAGAGGAAGTCAGCGAGAAAATGGCTGAATACCTGAAAAAAGCGCGTGAGTCGATTGAACCAGTCTGGGAATTGCGCGCTGAACTCGCTTCGAAACTCTGCAGCGAGTTGACTCGGGACGATTTTGCACAGTTGCAAAGTACTATGGCTCTTTGTGGCAACAGCCCAAGCACTATTCAAAAAGAGATTGCACTTATTCGAGCAGCGTTTAACGAAGCGATTGCCAACTGGGGTTGGACTGCGTTTAAAAACCCAACCGCGGGCTTCACATTAGGGAAGTCTAAGGTCGTGATTCCGAAGTACGAGATTGAACAAGTCGCCGACCTGGTTGTGAAGGCCAAAGAGCACAGCAACTCCCACATAGCCCCAGTTATTGAGTTAGCGCTGGAGACTTTGGTCCGCAAAGGCCAGCTTGTGTCTTTGAGATGGAGCGATATTGACTTTGCGAATTCATGCTGTACTGTCCGCATAAAGAAGTCCGCTCGAGCTGGAGGCGAGACGACAACTATTCCATTGACTCGTCATGCGGTTGGTGTCCTACGTTCAGTTCATGCTCAGAATCCAGACTCCAATCTTGTGTTCGAAGGTTTAACTGCTGAAATGCTAGACAACGCATTTGAGTCTTTACGTGAAAAGGTTGGTCTGACAGCCCTTCGATTCCACGACCTACGGCATATTGGCGCGACCTTATGCGCGAGGGCAAATATGAGTGCTCATCAATTAAGGCTTATGCTAGGGCACAAGACTCTGAATATGGCGCTCGTATATGTGAATCTCGCAGTGCAGGATGTGAAGAATTTTCTAGATGGTCATATGGGGGGTGCAGTTTTCAATCTCGAGCGCACCTATGCTGCCTAGGGCTGCCCTCGTTCTTCTTCTCACAAAGCAATTTGCGTTGAGTCAAAAGTGTCACAGCGCAGATTGCCCAAAGTTGATTTCTAACTCTCGCACTTGGTTTGGATGGACGTTCCAGAAACGCCCTGCATTCGCCAGGTAGCGCAGTATTTCTGTCAAGTTGTTCCCTGGTGTTCTAAGGCCTACCTTCTATTTTGACGGATGCGCTCTTTCGCTGGGTTCAGCTTTAACCGTCACTGTGTCTCCTTTCCACTCCCGGTAACGGCCGCTTTTGGGGATTCTGAGCGTGCATTAATCATGCACCTTTATGCACATATTGTGTATATGCAACTTATTGTAATTATTATAAAATCGGATATTAGAAGGATAGAGTGAACAGGTATTGGTCTAAAAGGTCACCTGATGAAGTTGGAAGATAGAATGGTTCGGTCGATTGCGCTTCGCAAAGGGTTTGTTGTGCTGCGTTCAGATTTTACTGACATGGGTGTGAGCGATTCTCAAATTACCCGTGTGCTTAATAAGTTGATTGCGCGGGGATTCATTCAGCGAGTCAGCCATGGGGCTTTTGTGAAAACTAGACTCAACAAGTTCACTGGGGAGTTGACACCAGCTGCCTCGCTCGAAGTGGTTGCAAAGGAGCTTTTTGAGAAACTCAAGGTTGATGTTCTGCCAAGTAATGGCTTGGTTGAATACAACTCCGGACTCACCACGCAAATCCCGCCAGGGGGCGCCGTAAGAGTCAAAGGCCGCAGAATAAATAGAAAGATTGTAGTCGCTGGACGAGAGATTCGTTATGAGAAAAGTCCCCGCAAGCCACTAGCTCATTTATGAGTGCCTCGAATCAAAAGAGTATTGTTTAGTGCTTGATGGTCAGGAGACCTGAAATTTAAAGATGGGGTGTTGATTGTGAGTAAGCAAATCAAAAAACAGCCAGAAACCGACGAAGAATTCGCAGACAGGGCAAGAATAGCCGCATCAAAAAGGCTTCGTGATGCCCAAACTCCTTTTAATTTAGAGGCTGTAGAAGCGGCGATATCAATGTCTGACGAAACTCATTTTGGAAACCTAAGCAAAAAAGTAGACAAAAAGGCTAGGTAGTATTTTCTATCATTTCTCTCGCTCAACCGTCCCTTGAAAGGACTTGGGCACCTGCCTAATAAGGCCCCTGTACAAGAAAAATCCGCCCATGCTGCGGCGGATTTTAAATCAATCATTGTTCAGTGGATTCATCTTTATTCTCGATACTTTGGCCGTGCTATGTGCTGCCTTCTTTCGTTTCGAGGTACTCCCGCAGGATTGCTGTGCGCACGGAACCACAGAGTATCAAGCTCACAATCATGTCGAGTTTATCTTCCGTTGATTCTGAGCTTTGGCTCAAGATTTCGTAAGTTAAACAAGCAATCAGTTCAAGTTCGTTCTCGGGGTCGAATGGCCTAGAATTCTTCTCATGAATTAAGCGGTGACCGTACTGGGTCAGCTTTAAATAATGTTCGACAATGCCCAGCTGCTTGCCTTTGGTTCGCAGTTGCTTGAAAAACCGCACTGCTCTGTACCGTTCTGATTTCATATAGCCTCCTTATTTGTGAGTCACTTATTTGCTCACTTGCGGTATAGGAAGCCCGTTTACAGGGGGTACCAGGTGTATTCAGAAAGTTGAGATTGCATCTCTTATACGTATTTCCAACATAACTACATTTAGGAAATACGATGACATCCAACAGAATTCCAAAAGCACCTTTCTATCGTTCTGGTGATTCGGCTGAAGAACTGCGTAACGATTATTCATCTGACACGGGAGCTTCAACAAACGTGGACGATTCCCAGGCTGGCTCAATTCTAGACTTTCACCTTCGCCAATCTAACGTTTCGGCTTTAACCCTTGGCAAAAGTAAATCACTCAACACACGCTATGGCCACGAAAGTCGTTTGTTAGCACAGCATGTTGAATCGGCTAAAAGCGGATTCTCTTGGGAGAATCCCCGTCCGCTTGATGCATTACTAGACACCCAAATTGAATTTCCAGTGGAAGCTTGTGGTGAGTTTCTGTCCCCGGTCGTGGCTGAAATTGCTGAGATTTGTCAGGCGCCCGTGGGTCTCGCCGCGAACGCTGTGTTGTCAGCCAGTGCTTTTGCCGTGCAGCGTTTGTACAACTGCGGACAGATGGGGCCATTGCCCCCTGAACCATGTTCCTTGTTTGTATTGTCTATTGCTGAGTCGGGTGATAGGAAAAGTGCTGTAGACGGGATGGCTTGCAGAGCAATTCGCCGCTGGGAGGAGAATTGCGTACGCAGCGGCGGTTATCCATTTGTCCGTCCCGCTGATGAAAAATTGCAAGAGGCTCAAAGTGGAAATTGGCCAAGTTCATCAATTGTCTTATTCACCGATGTTACATATGCAGATTTCAGTTCGCGCCTTATAAAAGGTAACTATCCAGCCGTCGGGATTTTTAGTGACGAGGCGGGTACGTTTTTTGGTAACTACTCAATGACTGCAGCGACACGACAATCTGCGGTCAGTGGTTACGTGACTCTGTGGAACAGCGGTGAGGTCTCACGTTATCGTCTAACCGACGAGAAAGGTAGCGGGAAGATTTTCAACCGACGGTTGACAATTAACCTTATGGCCCAGCCAATCTCCATGAAAGACACGCTTGCTGACCCTTACCTGCAGGCTCAAGGATTCCTGCCGCGTTTTTTAATTACCAACCCACCTTCACGAGCAGGTGGCCGATTTTTGCAGTACGAACAGTTTTGTGGCCAGCGAAAACTGTCCAAGAGTCTTCAAGATTACGAGTCGCGAATTCAGATGTTGCTTGAAACCCCGGTGTCAATCAATGGTGGGGCTGGGTTGATTACAAGAAATATTGAGGTTTCTGATGCCGCTCAATATCAATTCGTCAATCTTTACAACGAGTTTGAGAAAGACCTGAGGACAGATGATTTGGCTTTTCCTGCACAGCTTAGGCCATTCCAAGCGCGAGTAGCTCAACATGCGAGACGAATCGCTACTGTCTTGGCGGTCATGAATGGTGAACAGTCAGTCAGTGAAACCACCATGGTTTCTGCTTTTCAAATTGCTGAACATTCTCTTGATACCTGGAGAAATTTAATCGGCTGTAATAATGCCGAACGCATTTATTCAGAGGCACAGCAACTATTGAATTGGATGGCTCAAAAACCCAAATACAGAACCATCAGGGACCTACAGCGTTATGGTCCGCGATTTGTACGCGAATGTTCTTCTCGATTAAGAAGTCTTGTGGAGTTGTTGGAAGAGTATCATTGGATTCGATATGATATTAATAGTAAATCACTGGATATTAATTTAACTGTATTAAAAAATTAATTTTAAAATGTTTCTATTTTATAGTTTAAAAATATACATTTATTTTTAAAAAATTTATAAAAATAAACGTATGTATAAAATAATTTTCTATACTCCAAGCAATTTTGCAAAGAAAAATTGCTTGGATGTTCACGACATTTTAATCTATAGGTTGATAACCGGAAGTTTTTCTCTGTGAGTTATTTATTTTTTATTTTCAATGTGTTATAAAAGTATCGTTAATTTATTTGGTATTTTTATTTTGATTGAAAAAAATGTAAATAAGATTTCTGATTCATACCGATTCGGCTCGTTATCAGCGCCTAGTAAAGTGTCGTTTTCATTGTCCAAGCTACATATCGTGGACGATAAAATGATAGCTATGAAATATACGACGCTGCTGTCTGTGGCGCTCAATGTTGTGCGGAACGATTCAGACTCTGACGCTCCTGAAAAGACTGCTGCTAACTTTGCTTCAATCGTACGAAGCTGGTTGACTTTTATAGGAAAAGATGAGTACAAGCACAATGTTGGCGCTGAACTGAATACTTCTTTTGAGACTGTGCTCGCCGAGTACCTCAACGATATGGTGGCTTCTGGCTTTTCACCAAACACTATAAGGGACAGAAAAAGTGCTGTTCGTCGACTTCATACGATTTATCAAACTCAACTTTCAATTGCAAGAAATGAGCGAAGTTCTGAATTAGGCGTAGAGCTCAGGCGAATTTTGCTAAAGGCTGAGTTGACCGGAAAAGATTTGGCGAGGTTAGCCAAGGTTAGCCCATCTTTTATTCAGCGTGTTTTGAGTGGAGTGCGGCCACAAAAAGAGGCTGGTTTAAAGAACTTTCGCCGTATTGAATCAGTGCTATTATCATTAGGAGTGATTAGTTCAAAGGGGCATTTTTTAGATTTACTCCGACTAGACACTTCAGAGAAGAGTTGTGATAAGAAAAACTCAAGCCTTAGTTCAATTAGCGTTGAAGAGGCTAATAAATGTTACTGCAGGAAATCGAAAAGTCCGTTACGCCTCTGGAGTCTTGAGGAGTTAAAAAAAAATACTCCAGAATTAAACTCATTTCTTGAACGCTATGTGCAGCATAAGAATCGGGAGCGGGCTTGGTCTTTAAAACGACCCTCTAGAAAAGAACTGGCGGCCCCACGTTTATGGGCGTTTAAGTATAATGGAAAAACCGTACATTCACCCACCTTTGAAAGATACTTATCCGATGTTGTCTCCATTCTCGCTTTTAAGAGCGATTATCAAGATATACCGTTATCAAAGTTGAATGACCCATGCATCTTCGCAGACAAAGAAACGTACTTATCGTATATTGACTTTCTAGCGGAACGTAGAGGGGGAAGAATAGGTAAAGCTGGTGCTAGTGTTGTAACGCTCGCCGGGGAGTTTGCAAAGGAAATTGCGCGACAAGAAGGGGATGGAACCCTGCCCAAGCTAGCTCGACCTATCAATGTTAATGATGTTGTTTCTTCTGTGAAACAATACTTTAAGCGATTTGCGAATTCTGGCCGAGTCCGCGACCCCTGGAAACGAGCAGCGCCTTTTTTAGAGCTTGATGACCCGGCAAGGCCGTTAGCTGAACTTTCCATGCAGTTGCAGAAGGGTGCTTTGATTCCGCATACCTTCGTATCTCATGCGGTAGATTTAAGGGATTCCTTTTTAATTGCGCTTTTGCTGGCGGTGCCTCTTAGGGAGAGGACTTGCATACAGTTAACTTACAAATCGGACGGAACTGGCCATCTGCGGTACTCTAAAAAGGACCAGGCTTGGCGCATCGAATTGCCCGCAAATCAGGTGAAAAACCAAAGAATTATCTCTCGAACGTTACCGGTTTTTCTAAATGCGAGCATAGAGCGTTACTTAGGTGAAGCTCGTCCGAGGCTTTTGAATACCTGGGGAAGCGACGCAGAAAACATCGATTTTCTCTTTATAAGTTCCTACCGAAAATGTGATTCGACCAAAGTGATTGATGAGTTGACCGGTGACTTGTACGAGTTGACACAAGGGCAAATGTCAGTCTCCTCTCGACTTGGATTCATTACAAAGAAGCATCTTGGTTTGTCGGTCAGGGCACATGCGTTCCGTCACATTACAGCCTCCCGGTTTTTAAAACTCAACCCAGGGCAGTACCAAGCGTGTGCAGACCTACTTGCAGACTCCGTGGAGACTGTGATGAAGCACTATGCCTACCATGACGCTTCGTGGAATGAAAAAATGTTGAATGACAGTATTTCTAAAGCATTTGCTTGCGAAAACAATTAGGTGGGGATGGCTTCTCGTTAGCCCTTTTGATGTCAGCGATTTTATAAAAGTCTTGAAAGGCTGGTAGACATCCCCCAAATTGCGGGGTGGATATTGAAGAAATATATGCAATGAAGTACCTTGATGCAAAGCGCAAGCGTTTTGCATACATTAAAGGGAAAAAATGTCTTCAGCAAAGTCCGAGGCTGTCAGCGTCAGAGTTGAGCCCGAAATCAAAGCTGCCCTACTCAAAGCAGCCGACCGTGAAATGCGCAGCTTGGCCAATATGGTCGAGGTGATGGTCATAGCTTACTGCCGCAGTCATGGCTACCCGCTGGATGGAATCCCAGAGGACAAGCTTCCTGGCATCGCTACTCGGAAGGTTTGATTCGATGCCCAATTCGAAAGACCTACTCAAGAAGCTCGGCTTCAAGTTCGGTATCAATGGCGTTCATGCGGCTCGTACGATGATGTTCTCTGACATCCAGAAGTTGCTGCGTCACGCCTCATCTCAAGCCACACGTGATGATTACAAACAGTTGGTCGTCAGTGAAAATCTGCTTGGGAAACCAAGTAGCAAAGCCCGTGAGCTTGCATTTCGGCACCTTGTCGATTTGTACGACCTTGATTTAACGAATCCACTTTTCCGCATGTTGTTGCAGGTGTGGCATTTGGATGAGTCCGCTCAGCCAGTTTTAGCGCTGCTAGTTGCCCTGGCTCGTGACCCACTTTTGCGCAAAACCAAAACTCTGATTTTGGAAAAGCAGTTGGGCGAATCGCTTCATCGCGAGGAGATGGAGGCACTTTTGGAGAAAGAGTTCCCCCAGCGATTTAGTGAAGCCTCTTTAAAGTCATTCGCACAAAACGTGAATGGCACCTGGACTGATGCTGGTTACCTTGTTGGCAGAAACCGTAAACACCGCTCCACGCCAGTTTTAACGCCAGAGATTCTGACTTTTGCGCTTTTTCTAGGGCACTTGGAAGGGCGTAGTGGCACCCGGCTTTTTAGCTCGACCTGGATGTCAATTTTGCCTGGCTCACCGGATGAGCTAGAGTCGCTAGTAAAATCGGCATCTGACCGAGGTCAGCTCGTGTTCATGAATGCTGGCGGTGTCAAGGAGATTCGCTTTCCTGGGGCATTAAGCAAAGAAGAAGAACTATTGAGACAAGAGGTCAGCAATGTCGTCTAAATTGACACGACTTATCGGTGCTTACCGAAATCACATCACAGTGCCTTGGCATTCTGGCTTGGCCGCTATTCAGCGCGTCATTTTCGCGGTT
>MDTG01003840.1_pt1 | contig 10958 bp, 9 predicted proteins | sample 811421 | NCBI WGS metagenome assembly MDTG01 (sample SAMN05326645, study PRJNA326480) | marine metagenome | isolation source: seawater | place: Pacific Ocean: South East | collected 2011 | reverse complement strand
TATTAGAAATGCCAATAAAGTTTTCTCATGATTGCGTTTCTGAGGATGCTCATGATGTAACTCTAGGCCTAAGATCCGGGGAGATTCATTTATTAGAAAATCTAAGATTTCATATTGATGAAGAGAAAAATGATAAAGATTTTAGTAAAAAATTAGCTAAGCATGGTGAAATTTATATTAATGATGCTTTTGGCACAGCGCACAGGTCACATGGTTCAAATTCTGGAATTACAAGATATTTTTTAAATAAAGGAATGGGTCTTCTTTTTGAAAAAGAATTAGAATTTTTATCAAAAAAATTAAGTAAGCCTAAAAAACCTTTAACTGTGATTTTAGGAGGAAAAAAGATTGATTCTAAATTAGATTTAATTAAACATTTTATAGCATTTGCAGATAATATTTTAATTGGTGGCGGAATGGCATTTACTTTTTTGAAAGCACGAGGTATTGATATAGGAAAATCTTTTATTGACAATTCCCTATTAGATGATGCTAAAAATATTCTTTCTAAAGCGCGAGGGAAAGTTAATTTATTTTTTCCCAAAGATTTTTTGTGTTCAAAGTCTTTAAAATTTGACGATGAAAGTGATTTCTATGATTTGAATAATATCCCTTCTAATTATTACGGAGTTGATATTGGGCCTGGTACAATTAAAGAGTTTTCAGAAATTATATCAAGGTCTGAAACAATACTTTGGAATGGACCAATGGGAATATTTGAAGTAGATGGCTTTCAAAATGGGACAAAGCAATTAGCGATGAATATTAGTTCGGAAACCCAAAATGATGTAATTACTATTGTTGGTGGTGGAGATTCATCATCAGCAATCAAGAATTTTAGTTTAGTTAATGAATTTTCTCATATTTCAACAGGAGGTGGGGCGTCTCTTGAATTACTTTCTGGAAACAATTTACCAGCTATTTATGCTTTGGAGGTATAGTATAAAATGAAACCTATTATAGCAGGCAATTGGAAGATGAATAAAACAATCGATGAGTCTATTCTTTTTTTAGAAAGTATTAAAAATGTAATTCCTGATGATGATAAATCAACAACAATACTTTGTCCTCCATTTACATCACTGTTTGCAGTATCAAAACTATTAAAAAATTCCAACTTATCGCTTGGAGCTCAAAATGTTCATTATAAAACTAAAGGTGCTTTTACTGGTGAAGTCTCTATTGATATGCTTATATCAACATTTGTAGAGTATGTAATCCTTGGTCATTCAGAAAGAAGAAAGCTTTTTGGTGAGTCAAATAGTTTTATAAAAGAAAAAGTTTCTGCAGTTGTAAATGCTGGATTAACTCCAATTCTTTGCGTGGGTGAAGAAATTGATGATCGCCTTTCAGATAAAACTCAGCTAGTTTTAAAAAGACAGATTGAATCAGCAATTAGTAGAAAAAAAATAATTAATAAAGAAAATTTTATTATTGCATATGAGCCAATCTGGGCAATTGGAACGGGTGAAACTGCTACTACAGATCAAGTTGAAGATGCCCATACATTTATTAAGTTAGTTTTAAAAAATATATTTGGAAATAATGGTCAGAATATCCCTATTATCTACGGCGGTTCAGTTCATGTTGATAACGCAAAATCGCTTATTCTAGCCAATGACGTTGATGGTTTTCTTATTGGTGGCGCTAGTTTAGACAGTGAAAGCTTTTGTGAAATTATAGAAATAGTATCAGAAAATTATAGTAGAGGTTAAATGTGTTAGGTTTTTTAATTACAGTTCATGCGATTATTAGTGTTTTATTAATTTCAGTAGTGCTCATGCAAGCAAGCCAAGGTGGAGGGTTGGCAGGTTCTATTGGAGGTCAAACAACAAATGCTATTTTTGGTGGAAGAAGTGCGTCAACTGCACTAAGTAAGATTACCACTTATTTAGCTGCTGCATTTATGGGTTTAGCATTGATAATCAGTTTATTAGGAGCACCAGATAAAGTTGGGACTGGTTCAATAATTGAGAGAGCTCAAGAAGATGGTTTGTTAATCCCGGATACAGAAAATTTATCAATACCAACAACGCCTCAAGAAAATAAAGAGAAAAATAATTGAAAGCCAGCCGAAGTGGTGGAATTGGTAGACACGCTGTCTTGAGGGGGCAGTGGGGGTAACCTCGTGCCGGTTCGAGTCCGGCCTTCGGCACGAAAATGAAAGTAAGGAAATTATATGTCTAAGTTTTTTATAATATTATTTGGGACTATTGTTTTTGGGCAATCCCCAGTTGAATTACATAAATCTGCTCAATCTGATTTAGATGCTGGTAAAGTTAGTGAAGCTGAGTCTGGATTTAATGCTGCAATTCAAGCTGATCCTACATTTGCACCTGCATATTTAGGTTTAGCTCATACTTTAATGCGCAAAGGCGATTTAAAAAAGACGGGAAATTATTTAAAAGAAGCAATTGAGATTGAACCTGAGAATCAGGATTTTAGAGATGAATTTGAGAGGTTAAGTGAACTAAACACTCTTATGAATCGTGGTATAAGATCTATGAAGAATGGAGATTCTGATAATGCATTTGAATCTTTTCGCGTAGCTTATGAAAAATTTCCAAATTATCCTGAATCTGTGTTTAATATGGGTTTGACATTTTTTAGAAAGAAAGAATTTAATGAAGCTGTAAAGTATTTCAGAAATGCTCTTGAGATAAACCCAGAACATAAAACTGCATCAGCCGCAATTAAAAATGTAGCAAAAAACTATTTTAATAATGGGAATCAATCTTACAAGAGAGGTGATCTTGAAGGCGCGCTCTTATCATACAATAATGTTTTGAATGTTGATGAAACCTTTTATCAAGCTCACTATCAAATAGGTGTTATTCAATCAAAAATGGGCGATAAAGATCTTGCAATTAAATCTTATGAAAAAGCATTGGATGTAAATCCGCAATTTTATAAAGGTTTTTTTGCTTTAGGTTTAGCAAAATCATCATTGAATGATAGTAATGGTGCTTTAGCTGCGCTCCAATCGGCCATTGATATATATCCTGGCTACGATAAAGCATATGGAGCTATGGGCGATATTTATATTGGATTAAAAAACTTTGAAAAAGCAAAACAAGTGTTAAACATGTCAATAACTGTTAATCCAAATTATGCAAGAGGTTATGCTAATTTAGGAATTATTCATTCTGATGAAGAAAATTGGGATAATGCAGTCTCTAGTTTAGAAATGGCAGTTGCTTTGAATGAAAAAGATTCAATGAGTTTTTTTAGATTAGCAAGTGCTCAAAATTTAAAAGGTGACTGTCAGTCAGCCAAAGATGCTGCTAGGAAAAGCGCTGATTTAAAATCACGCTTTGGAGGAGCATGGTATGAATTAGGAATTGCTGAATGGTGTGGAGGCAGAGGTAACAAAGCCGGAGCATTAAATGCTTTTGAAAGGGCAAGAAATGATCGTGATTGGCGAAAAATGGCAGAATATGAAATTGACAAAGTTAAAAATCCTCAGAAATATGAAAAGTAAATATTTATTAATATGATTAAAGCTATCATCTTTGATCTAGATAATACACTTCTGGATTTTGTTAAGATGAAACAGTTTGCTGTTAAAGCTGCAATTACGGCGATGATAGAGGCTGGTTTAAACGTAGATGAGGAAAAGGCTTACAAAGATATTTTTGATTTATATGTATCGAAAGGCTGGGAGAATCAGCAAGTTTTTGATGATTATCTAAATCAAACTGTTGGTAATGTAAGTAATAAAATACTAGCAGCAGGTATTGTTTCTTATCGTCGCGCAAGAGAAGCCACCCTTTTAGTTTATCCTAATGTGAATAAAACTTTAATTGAGTTAATTAAAATGGGTATTCAATTATCTGTTGTTTCTGATGCACCAAGCCGAGAGGCTTGGATGCGCTTATATTATTTAAATTTACATCATGTTTTTGATCCAGTATTAACCTTTGATGATACTGGAGTCCGAAAACCGTCTCCAAAGCCTTTTGAAATGGCATTAGAAATCATGAAATCAACACCTGATGAAGTTCTTATGATTGGAGATTGGCCTGAAAGAGATGTTGTTGGAGCTAAGCAAATTGGTATAAAAACTATTTTTGCTCGATATGGAGATACTTTTGGCACAGTTGATTCTGGCGCAGATTGGGATGTTAATGATATTTATGAATTAGTTGATATTGTTAAGGAGTTAAATAGCGCTTAGATAATTATATTAATCAAAAATGCGACTACTAACTCAAAAACAAGCTAGTCAGCTTGACGAAATTTCTATAAATGATCATAATATTTCTGAAAAATCACTTATGGGTATGGCTGGCCAAAAAACGGCCAATTTTATTCAATCTCAATTCCAACATAATAATGGATTATCAATTGAAATAGTATGTGGTAAAGGTAATAATGGCGGAGATGGTTTTGCTGCTGCATATTTTCTGAAGAAGTCAAATTATAATGTAACTATATATTCATTATTTGAGCCTAAATCTATTTCGAAAACAAGTTTAATGTTTCATGATCAATGTATTGATAATGGAATTAAAATTTTATATGGGAGTAAGGTTCCCAATAAAAGCCCAAAGTGTGAAATTATAATTGATGCATTATTAGGTCTTGGAATTAGTGGTCAGTTAAAAGGATCTTTGGTTGAATGGACCGATTGGATGAATAGTGCAAAAAGTGTTGTTTCAATTGATGTACCAACAGGTCTAAATGTTAATTCAGGTGAAATATCTAAGGGTGGCGTTTATGCTGATCATACCATAACAATGGGTAAAACAAAGTTTGGAATGGTTATTGAGCCAGGGAAGTCACATTGTGGCGAGATCCATATTGTTGATATTGGATTTCCTAAAGTCATTAATCAATTAGATGGAAGAAGTTGGAAATTAATAAATGATTATGATATCAAATCAAAGATAAAAAGAGTTAAGTCTGATACTCACAAATATTTACAAGGAAAAGTATTGATAGTCGCTGGATCCACTGGCATGACTGGAGCAGCGTATCTATCAACAATGGCAGCTTTGAGAAGTGGAGCTGGATTAACAATAACTTGCGCTCCTTCATCGTTAAATTCAATTTATGAAAATAAAATTACTGAGGGAATGACACTTATTTGCAATGATGATAATAATAAAGGATTTTTTTCTGAAGAAAATTATGAAGTAATTATGGATCACGTTAATTGGTGTGATGCATTAGTTATTGGCCCGGGAATTGGCGTGGAAAAATCTACAGCATTACTAGTAGAAAAATTAGTTCAGAATGTGGAGAAACCAATAGTCATTGACGCAGATGGACTTAGGCCTTTTTATGCAAATCTTGAACTTTTCAAAAAAATCAAATCCAATTTTATTATTACACCTCATCTAGGGGAGTTAGGTCAAATCATTAATAAAGATCCGGCAGAAATACGAAGTAAAATAGATGAAATCATTGATAATTTCGTTAAAGATTTCCCTGGAATTCTACTGGCAAAGTTTTCACCATCTTTTGTTGCATGGAAAACAAAAGGATGTGTTAATTCTACAGGTAATCCAGCTCTAGCTACAGCAGGGTCAGGAGATATTTTAACAGGAATGATTGCATCATTAATAGCTCAAGGGCATAGCATAAAAAATGCAGCAATTATATCAATTTTTATTCATGGGAAAGCAGCAGATCAATTATCTAGATCTATAAGTAAAAGAGGTATGATAGCAAGTGATCTTTTGTATAAAATAGGACGAGCTTTTTCTGATTATGAATTATAAAACATTTAGAATTCTCCTAATCTTATATATGACTCTAATTCTAGTTGTTTCTACCCTACCAGGAGATTCACTCCCAAAAGCCTGGCTTTTGAATTGGGATAAATTGATACATTTATTCGAGTATTTTTTTCTTGGTATTTTAGCGATGATGAGCTTAAAAAATACTTCTATAACTTCTTCATTAGGTGTAATACTTTTTGGAATAATTTTTGGCTCAATTGATGAATATTTACAATCATTTATATCTGGTAGATTTTCAAGTGGGCTTGATGTACTAGCCGATGGAATTGGAGTAACAATAGGTGTATTGCTAGTTATTGGAAATAAGAGTAAATGATAAAACGATTGTTTATTAAAGATTTTGCAATAATCAATGAATTGGAATTACCTATTAAGGGTGGATTGACAATCATTACAGGTGAAACAGGTGCTGGCAAATCAATTATATTAAAGTCACTAGGAATTGCACTTGGCTCAAAAGCTGATAAGGTAGATGTGAGAAGTGGGCAGGATAAGTCTGTAATTGAAGCTGAGGTTGATGAATCAGGTAATTCTGTTTACCGAAGATTAATATCAAAGTCTGGTCGCGTTCGTTCGTTCATCAATGAAGAACCAATACCTGAACCTGATTATAGATTAGCTACAAAAGTTTTTGCCGATTTTCATGGTCAGAACGAGCAACAATTCATCATGAACCCTAAAACACATATAGATTTTCTAGATCGATTTTGTGGGCTTGAAGATAAAGTTCTAGAAATAGAATCTTGTTATAATAATTATATAATGATTGATCAACAAATAACAGATTTGAAAGAATTAAGTGAGAATGCATTGAGTAAAAAAGAACTTATTGAATTTCAATTAAGTGAGATTAATTCTATAGATCCAAAGGTTGATGAGGATATTGAACTTAGTAAGCAATTCAAACGTTTAAATAATGTGGATGAACTGATTTCTACACTTAAAAACCTGAATCAATCTCTAACTGAAAATGAGCACTCGATTTATCGTCAACTATCATCTGCGGTTTCTGATTTAGATAAAATATCAAACTATGATGACTCAATTAAATCATATGTTGAAATAGTAAAACAGTCATCTGTCGCAATACAAGATGCATCATCTGGCTTGTTAAACTATGCTGACAGTGTAGATAACGATCCATCTTTAATTCTAGAAGTAGAAGAGCGACTACATTCTATTGAAAGACTAAAAAGAAAGTATGGTGGTTCAATAGAATCTGTTCATGAATATTTAAATGAAGCATTAGAGGAATTAAGTGAATTAACTAACGTAGATAAAAAGATTGATTCACTAAATGAAGAAAGAAACTATCTTATAGGTAAATATCAAAGATTGGCGGATGAAGTTCATCATGTTAGATTTAATTCTGCTAAGGATATAGAGAAACAAATTCAAAATGAAATGTTTGAATTGAATATACCGAAGGCTCAATTCGTTATTTCAATTACGAATAAAAATTATCCTCAAAGTAATATACTTTTTGAAAATATTGGCGTTGTTTTTGGCTCCAAAGGTTATGATCAAATAGAGTTTTTCTTTAGCGCTAACCCAGGTGAGTCTCCTAAGCCTCTAAGCAAGATTGCATCAGGTGGAGAGGTCTCAAGGATAATGCTTGCGATAAAATCAGTTTTAAAAAAGAGTGACCCTGTTGCTACACTTGTATTTGATGAGATTGATGCAGGAATCTCTGGTCAGGCTGCAGAAAAAGTTAGTGAAGCATTAGAAAAATTGAGCAAAGATAAACAAGTAATTTGCATTACACATTTACCTCAAATTGCTTCAAAGGCAGATCATCATATTTATATTTCTAAAAAGATAGATAATGAAAAAACAGTAGTGAGTGCTCGTTATCTTTCTGAAGATGAGAAAGTGAATGCTATTGCAGAATTATTTAGCGGTGAGATTATTCCATCCGAAGGTTTGAATACAGCAAAGCAATTTAGAACGCAAGCACGTGGATAAATTAATTATAGAAGGTGGAAGACCACTAAGTGGTAGTGTCGAAATTAGTGGAGCAAAAAATGCGGTTTTGCCTATTATGGCTTTATCGCTATTAAGCGATGGGAAATCAATTTTACATCGAGTCCCAGATCTCCGAGACACAAGAACGTTTATTCGTTTATTGAAGATGTTAGGAGCAAAATCTCATTTTGAAAACCATTCACTAACAATTGATGGTTCGAACATTACTTCTTTTGAAGCTCCTTATGATTTAGTTAAAACAATGCGGGCATCTTTTTATGTGATGGGTCCGCTTTTGGGGCGTTTTGGTGAGGCTCGTGTATCATTGCCGGGAGGATGTGCTTGGGGGCCGAGACCAGTAGATTATCATTTAAGAGGTTTTGAGAAGTTAGGAGCTAAGATTACTCTTAAAGATGGATATATAATGGCTAAGGCAAAAAAATTAAAAGGTGCTGATATAAACTTTGAGATTCCTTCTGTAGGTGCAACTGCGAATATAGCTATGGCTGCTGTTTTAGCTGAAGGTACAACGAGGATAATTAACGCAGCTGCAGAGCCCCATATTGTTCAGTTATGTGAAACATTAAATTCAATGGGTGCTGAAATTGAAGGCATTGGTTCAAATAACCTTATAATTCATGGAGTTAATAGTCTTAACAATTTTGAAGTTTCTATAATCTCTGATATGATTGAAGCTGGTACATTTTTAATGGCAGGCGCATCCCTTGGAAATATCACAATAGATAAGGTAGATCCTTCTCATTTATCTATCGTTTTGGATAAACTGAACCAAGCTGGTTGCTCATTATCAATAGCAAAAGATTCAATTGCAATTAAGAAATGTGAAAATATCAAACCAGTCGATATGTCAACTGATGTACATCCTGGTTTTCCTACTGACCTTCAGGCGCAGTGGATTGCTCTAATGTCAATAGCTAATGGAGCCAGTAAAGTAACTGATAATATATATCATGATCGTTTTTCACATGTGCCAGAGCTCAATCGTCTTGGAGCAGAGATTACAACCGACAAAAATTCGGCCTTTGTCAAAGGTGTTAATCAATTAAGAGGTGCTCAAGTTATGTCTACAGATATAAGAGCCAGTGCTTCATTGGTGATTGCGGGGCTTATTGCAAAAGGAAGAACAGATATAAGTAGGATATATCATATTGACAGAGGATATGAATGTATTGAGCAAAAATTCCAATCTCTAGGAGCTAAAATCTATAGGGAAAAAGAATAAATAAAAGAATGGGAATCTTTTGAAAATTTTATTTAAAATAAGTGCTTCGTCGGGAAAGGATTCATTATGCGAATCGTAATAATTGGTGCTGGTGAAGTTGGATTTCACGTTGCAAAATCTTTAAGTCAAGATGATCATGACATTACTGTTATGGACATAAGTGCTTCAAAATGTAAGAGAGCGAGTGAAAACTTAGATGTCATAGTTGTTGAAGGTAATGGTGCAAGCCCGCGTAATCTATCAAGCGCTAATGTTCAAGAAGCAGACTATGTACTTTGCCTGACGCGAGTTGATGAAGTTAACCTTATTGCATCTCAGCAAGCTCATGAATTAGGAGCAAAAAAGATTGTAGCCAGGCTGCGTAATCAACAATACACAACTAGAGATTCAATCATTAAACCTGAAAAGTTTGGAATTGATTTGGTTATCCATCCAGAAAAGGAAGCTTCTAGTGAGATTGTTCAGTTAATTCGCCATTCTTATGCAACTCAATCAACAGAATTTGAGGATGGAAGAATGCAAATGATTGGTCTTAGGCTTGATGAGGATTCCCCAATTGTTGGAAAAACTGTCAGAGAAATTTGTGAAGCTGAGCGTGATTTTAAATTTGGTATTATTACAGTGGTTAGAGATGGTGAGTCTCATGTTCCTTGGTCTGACTTTGAATTTGATAAATCAGATACTGCATATTTCATTGTTAAAACTGAGCGTCTCGACTCATTAATATATTTTCTTGGAAAAGAGACTACTCCAACAAAATCAATAATAATTCTTGGAGGAAGTAAGATAGGTCGAAGTATAGCAGGAATGCTTCAAAATGAGATTAGTGTTCGAATGATTGATAATAAAAGAGATAAAGCTGAATGGTTGGCAACTAATTTGAAAGAAACAATGATTTTAAATGGCGATGGTACGGATGTTGAATTATTAAAAGCTGAAAATATTGGTGAAGCTGATAGTTTTATTGCAGCAACAGAGAATGAACAAACCAATCTCTTATCTGGAATGCTCGCACGACACCTAGGAGTTAAACAAGTTATTATTCATGTTAGCACAACGGAATATATGCCAATAGTAAATGAAATTGGATTTGGTGCAGTTATAAGTAAAAATATGTCAACCGTAAATGCTATACTTAGATTGATATCCAGTGATCTAACTGAAAAATCTGTGACAACGTTTGATGAAATTGATGTTGATGTTGTTGAGTTTAGTCCTGAGTCTGGAAGCAAAGTGACTAAGTACCCATTAGAAGAAATAAAATTTCCTGAGGATAGTATAGTTGGTGTTATTAATCATAATGGTGATTTGTCAATAGCACGAGGGGCAACTCAATTGACCGATGAAGATACTGCTCTGGTTTTTACAAAGTCGAAAGCACTTCCAAAATTAAAACAGCTCTTTGAGGCTTGATTGAACGTAAAAACTATTGTTAATATTCTCTCAGCAATGTTGGTTTCGACTGGACTATCAATGCTTATTCCTACAGTTATTTCTTGGTCATTTTCAGAGCCTGATCTCTCTGGTCACTTGCAATCAATGATAATTTGCATTGTTGTTGGTATACCATTTTGGCTGATAACAAGGAAGAGTCGCGCATTAAATAGTAAGGATGGATTTGCGATCGTTTCATTTGCTTGGTTAATTGTTGCATTCGCAGGCTCATTGCCATTCTATCTTAGTGGAACTATCCCAAACTTCACCGATGCTTGGTTTGAAGCAATGTCTGGAGTCACAACTACTGGTGCTACAATTATTGGGAATCCAACTACATTACCAAATTTACCTAATGGTATTGAAAGTATGCCCCATGGAATACTTTTTTGGAGGTCATTTCTTCAATGGATTGGAGGTATGGGTATAATTGTATTTACGATTGCAATTTTACCTTTGTTAGGGGTTGGAGGGGTTCAACTTTTTAAGGCAGAAGTCCCTGGACCTGTAGCGGATAAAATTAGACCTAGAGTTAAAGAAACAGCAAAAATATTGTGGATGGTATATGT
>MDTG01420270.1_pt1 | contig 10959 bp, 8 predicted proteins | sample 811421 | NCBI WGS metagenome assembly MDTG01 (sample SAMN05326645, study PRJNA326480) | marine metagenome | isolation source: seawater | place: Pacific Ocean: South East | collected 2011 | reverse complement strand
TTGCGTCGTATAACGGTTAGTATACTTCTTTAACACGGAAGAGAACTGGGTTCGATTCCCAGCGCGAGTAAATTATATAAAAATAAAAATAAATATATTAATGTTAATTTATTTATTTTTTAATTATTACCTTGTTCTGAACATTTATTAAACAAGGTTTCATTTCTAACATAACTAATATAACCAGATTTTATTGCAACTAATGCTTGACAGAAGTTCGCACTTACAACATTACCACCCAATCTTGTATTTAATGAAGCAATAGGAACAGGTTGACTATAATAATTCGTTTGGATAACATATATTTGATAATCATTATTTAAGATAGAATCTAATTCTTGTAATGGTACCATTACTCCAAATAGACCAAAAATATCCATATTTAATTGTGGAACTTCATATATATTTTCTCTTCGTGGGAAATAGGCATCTTGTCGTTCTTTACATATAAATACGATTTTATTATTATCAATATCTGTTGAAATATACTTACGTAATAAATCCTTTGTTATAAAACATGTTTGTTCATCATATAAAAAAATTAAATTATTTGGGTCTTCTCTAATATAATTACAATAATTAACATTTTCTTGTTCAATAAGATCAAAATGTTCTAGATTATCAAACTTTTGGTATGTATATTGTTTAATATCTACTGGTTCTCGTACTAAATAATCATCCTCTGTTAGTAAATCTTCTAATTCTAAAGGAGGAGGGTTACTTGGACTTTGTGGTTCAAAAGAATTAATCCAGTTACTATCTTCATCCATTGATAAATTATTAGGTCCATCTATTATATCTGTAGCAACGGTACTAACTTCACTCAATTCATCATCGCTTGGATTTACTAAAACATTTGAAGGAGAATTATTATTAGGTATAAAAATAGAATTATCAAATGAAGCTGCTAATATATCAGAATCTTCGTTATTTAATCCAATAATATCTTTAAAAGTAGTGTCTGTTAAAATAGTGGTTTCATTAAATAATATTCCAGTTAAATCTACATCTTCAAAAATAGCATTTGATAGGTTAGCACCTCTAAAATCTGAGTTTATTATTCTACTTTGAATAAATTTACAGTAATTTAAATCTAAATCACGTAAATCGCAAAAATCAAATAAAGAATAATATACATTAAAACCAGGATTAACTTCGTCATTATAGACAGTACAATTTATGAAGTTTACATTTTGTAACGTAGCATCGTATATATTAATATTTTTAAAGGTGCAGTTATAAAAATTAACAGTCATTAATGTTGTTTCCGTTTGGAAAACGATATTTTCAAGTTCACAATTATAAAAATTACAGTCACTTATATTACTTTTATTAAAAGTACCATCTATTATTTTAATGCTATCAATATTGTTTCTATTTTGAATATTTTCATTTGATGATTCGAAATCTTTTAATTCATCATTTTCAATTTCGTTATCAAATACTGTTTCTGCACCACCTTTCATAGGCATATCACATGTATCTAACCAATTAATTAATTGTTCTTGAGACATATTTATAGTGCTTCCACCTTTATGTATAATTTTAGGTTGATACATAACATTACAATAACCACGACAAGCATAAATATTAATTTGAATATTATCTTTATTTATTTTGTTTTTATTAGCATGTTCATTTATAGTATTAAATAACAGTTCAAATGTAAAAGGCTCATCCAGTAAACTATAATCAGTTATATCGTCCCAATCTAATAATTTTTCTTGACTATTACAATAATAAAGACCTATATTTTCTTTTAAAATATCATCATCATTATCGTTTGTTGAAAATACCATAGGCGTAATATTAATTGTATGCATTTCTTCAGATATAACTTCTTCTACATTTTCAATATTTTTAAAGCATATATTTCCTGGTAAATTTTCATATACAGTATCATTATTGATTGAACATGTGGGGAACCCTAAAAGTTCTCCTTCATTAGCAAAAAAATTTATTTTATGAAAAGGAAAATCTATTTCTTTTAGTTTATAATCATTATTTTTTATAATGTTTTGAAAGTTGTTATTAGTTATACCATGTGCAATAAATGTATATGATTGTATATTATTGGCTAATATAGTAGTATTTGTTTCATCATCCTCTTTAAAAGATTTTAAATTTTTATTTGTATACATCATAAAGAATTTATCATTATCTGGATGTGGTATAGTATTTTGAAGATTAACAAATCCGGCTTTTTGATAACAATATTTAGCTCCATCATTATTATTTAAAACGTCTAATATAAATGGAAAATTGTTACATGGGGTTTTAGTAATTAAATTAATCATAATACTACAAATATTTTTATAATTATTATACTCTATATTCTTACAAACATTCCAAATATAATTAATTGGACTATTACTGTCGGTTTCTTCTTCAAAAAATGAATAATTATTAACTTTAATATTATGTTCAACAGTAATAAATCCTAACATTTGGTTATTATTAAAAATACTTTCGCTTGATAATAGTATATAATTTATGTAATTAGGGTTAGATAGCATAACGTCTACAGTATTTTCATTTAAACCAAAACAGTTGGTAAGTGAATTAGAAATTTCATTAAAAAAATTTTTAGAGAATAGTTTATTATGGTTGTAATTATGATTTAAATGATTATTAAAATACATACTAATATTATTATTTTCAGAAGGTGTGATTATAGTATAATTAGTATTTACATAATCAATCTTAACTAAAAAGTAGAATATATTTGTCTTATTATCTAAATAAACATATCCTGGAATAAACTGATTAGACATATATTATATTATATAATCAGAGAAAAACTTAAATAATTATTAATCATATATATAAATGATACCTAAAACCATAGTTCAAACTTCTCGTGGAAAGCCACAAGAATATGTAGTCGATTTAATTAAGCAAAAATCCAAGGGGTGGAAATATGAACATTATGATGATAATGAAGTAATACAATTTTTTCGAGAACATTCATTACAAGAATTTCCAAATGTAATTCAAAAATTTTTTACATTTAATTATGGAGAACATCGAGCTGATTTATTTCGATATTATTATTTATATGTAAAGGGAGGGGTATATTTTGATACAGATGCTATGATAGAAGACAATATTGAGAATATTGTTAAAGATTATGATTATTTATCAGTAAATTCAACTTATTTTCCAGGAACAATATTCCAAGGATTTATTGCTTGTACACCTGGACATCCAATTATATACCAAGGTTTAAAAAATATATATGAAATTGATATTACTATTTTGAGAACAGAGTTTCATAAAATATGTCGTAATATGTATATATTTGTTAGTGAATATAAAGGACATGATAAAATAAAATTGTATGAAGAAATATATGGAGATGATGTTACTGCAGCAGTAGTAGATAAAGAAAATAATAATAAATTAGTTCTTAATCATTATCATATTAAAAAAATAATACCAAATAAATAATAATATAATTAAGAAATTTATATTATAATTTTAGAGTTATGTTTGCATAAATGTTACTTTTAATATTAACATTGAAAACATCGTTTGTATTTATTTTTGATATTCCATGTTTATAGAGTTTAATCATTTGATTTTCTTGTAATTTTAATTGGTTTTTATCAAAGGAAAATTTAAATTTATCTATAAAAAATAATATTTCTTCTTTATTCCAAATATCATTAATGTTATAAACAAGATTAATAAATAAATTATTGTTATTATCAATTGATATATTACTTGGTAATATAGGAAGACATTTTACAGTAAAATCATGTTCACCAGTATCGTATACTAATTCATGATGCCATAAAGGAATTATATATGTTTTATTTTCATATTGAAGTTTATATAAATTATTTTCAAATAGATCATTAATAGTAGGATTTAATATAATGGTTTCTTGATTAATATGTTTATTTTTAATAATAGATGCAATTTGATTGATAATCTCATCATTAATATGCAAAGAATCTTTATACAAAATAATAATGTTATATAGTTGATTTAGTATATTAATGTCTAAATTATTAAGTGTATTTACAGCATGTTTTTCATAATTTGAAAATATTTTTTCAAAGATATAAAAGATTAAAGAAGAATGCTGTTGTTCAGGAAACATATTATTTAAAAAAGTTTGTAAAATATTATAATAATTTTGATTCTTCTCATAATCAGTATAATTATAATGACGTAATAAATATTCATAACTTTCTTGTATTTCAATAAATTTATTAGATGCATCTTCTGATTTATTTTTATCAGGATGATATTTTAAAGCTAATATACGATATTTTTTTTTAATAAGTTCTGAATTTATAGTTTCATTTGTGTTAATATTTAAATTTATACATGCATTTTCATAATTCATATTTATTAAGTTTACTTATTATATAAAATATAATACTCTCTAAATGGTATATAGGTCTATAATTATTATTAAAATATTTAAAAAATGTATATGATTTAATTAAAATATCAGTTATGTTTTCTTTGTTTAAAAAATTATTTTGTATTAATGAATAAATAATATACCATATACATTCGGATATATCTAAATTATACGTTAACATATCATATAATAATTCACGTAATGTAACAAAATTAATATTTTTATTATTAGAACATTCGGATATAATTTTATCACATACAATTGTAAAATTATCATCTGGAATATTTGTAATAGTATTTTTGTTTAATTCTAACAAACTAAAATAATGTAATTCTTTCATATTTATTATATCATTTGTATTAATTATATTAAAAAAGTTTTGTTTGGTATTAATATATTTATTATCTATTTTTGGTAGAGATGACTTGTTAACAAATTTATTTTCTTTACATGAATTATGTAATAAAGTTTGATATATTTTTTTAGTAGGGCGTTTGATATTTAAAATATGAGAACATTTAATTATATTATCTGGTATAAAACTTATTTGTTCAGTAATTAGAATAAATTTAATATGTATATTAGATAAATTATGATTATAATGTTGAATATAACTATAAAATATTTCTAATAATTCAGAATGAATCGTATGAAAATTTTTACACATAATTATTCCACAACGACATGTAGGATGAACGGAAATAATATCGATAATTTGAAAAAATAATTCATGCCATAAATTTTTTGAATTACATCCCAACAAAGACATATCGATTTCGTAATGTATATCGCTAATTTTATATTTATATTTATTCTTGTCTGTCTGTATTATCATTTTTTTATCGTATTTTAAGTTGGTAGGACTGTATTTTTTTATAATTTGTAAGCTTTGACTATATTTACCTGTTCCAGGGGGTCCGTAAATAATTAAATTTTGAAAATTATGTATATTTTTTGGAAAAGATTTGATAATAGGTTGTATATCATTGTGAATGTTAAAATTAGAAACAGAATTTATATATTCGTCGAACGTAGTTTCATAATATTTCATTTATATTTATATAGATGTGATAATTAGTTTTTATACGAATTTATATTATTATTAATATAATATAAATTTAATAAGCAATAAATTTTTTAGGTGTTAACATTATATCATATGAAGGAATAATTTGAAAAAAAGATATTATATATAATGAAGTACTGCATAATAAAGAAAACAATGGAATAAACCTATCTGAATTGAAATCTAAAAATATATCAGAGAAACTTGTATTATTAATTATTTTTTCATTATTATAAATAGTAAGCATTAAAACAAGTCCAATTATAAGTGATATAATCATATAATATTTAAAATTATTTAGTTTTTGTTTTTGATTAATAGGTAATATAAATGGAGCACCTTGTATATTTGCAAATTTTTGTTGTAAATGTAATATTGCAATATTAATAAATAATAATGATACAAAATGTAATATTAATCCAATTATAACAGATAATAAATTGAAATTCATTAGTGAATTAGCGTGTGTTAGCTTAGGAAATATTTGACCAGATAAAAATAATAAAAAGGAAGTATTGATTATGAATAAAAGACTTAATCCAATAATTTCAGTACTATTTTTATATGAAAAGTAAAATGATACTAAATATAACATAAAAAATGCAATGAAATTTAAAAAACTTTTAACATCAGAATCCATATTTATATAATTATAAGATTATAAAGTTAATTGTAATTTATATGTGTTATTTAACCAATCTATCAATATGTTTTTATCACAAGATAGATAACCATCTTTAAATTTTTTAATATTATAAAATTCTGGTTTTTTCATAGAAGATGTTTTATAAAATAAATAAGGACCAAATTTTCCTTTACGGATACTAATATCTTCATTTATAACTCTTAAAATATTTTTATCAATTGGATTATCTTTTTTATTATTTAAAAATTGAACAATAATATCATGTGTGATATCTTTGATAGGAGTTTTTAAATTTTTTAAACTTTCTTTATTATCTCCCCATTGAACATAATCACCATATCTTCCTGTTTTTATAAATATTTGTTCATTTTCATAGGTTCCTAAAGAGTCTTCTTTATCGGTATTTATTAGTTCATTTAGTTTATATTCATTATTTTTTAATTTATCTAAATTTATTTCAGTACCAGGAATTAATGGTATATATTCAGTAGTACCGTCATTTTTATTATGTTTAATAGTTGGACCATAACATTCGAAGACTATATCATAATTAGGTTCAATTTCAAAGGATAATTTTTTTAATTTGGATAATCCTTTGGATAATGTTTTTATTTGGTTATAACAGTTATTACAAATGCTGGACCAATTATCTTCTTCGCCTCCTGATATTTTGTCTAAAATTGTTTCCATATTTTCAGTATATTCATATGAAAATAACTCTTGAAAATATTTTGTTAAAAAATCAATGGATAGTATACCAATTGGTTGAATTATTAATTTATTTTTTTCATTACCAAACGTTTTTTCAGCTTCATTTTTTTTAATAATATTATTTTGTAAAGTATATTCAGTACAATTTATTTTAATACCTTCTAAATCTTGTTTTTTTACATAATTACGCTCTTGAATAGTATCGACAATACTAGCAAATGTGGATGGACGACCAATTCCAATATTTTCAAGTTTTTTAATCAAACTCGATTCTGTATAGTAAGTATGTTTATTATGATAAGATACAAAACTATCTATTTTAATGTAATCTATTTTAGTTAATGAACGTAAATATAATAATAAAGAATTGTTATCATTTTGGACTGTATTACAATCTTTATTTTCACTTATTATTTTCCAACCATAGAATATTGGATTTTCAATAGTATGACTATAATGAAATTTTAATGGTGCAGTAAGTTTTAATTGTATATTTTGATATTTAGCATTAGCCATACAGCTTTCAACAGTATTTTTCCATATAAATTTATATAGTGTTGATAAACGAGAATTTTCAGATGTTATATTTTTGACTTCTATTTGAGTTACGCGAATAGCTTCGTGTGGATTAGTGTTATCATTATTAGTAATTAATTCATTGTTCCCTATAAATTGTTCATTATATTTTTTTTGAATATATTTATTCATATTATCAACAAATACTTTTGAATACTTATTACTTTCTGTACGCATATAAGTAATATAACCATTTTGATATAACTGTTGACATAAACTCATAGTTTCTTTTGGAGAGTAATGTAATATATTACTCGCATTTTGTAATAAAGATGATGTATGATATGGTTTTGGAGCTTTTTTTTCTGTATCTTTTGGTTTATTAATTATTAATTCATGATTAAATGTTTTAGATGTTTCTAAAAATGATTGTATATTATCAACGTTATCAAATTCATGTGTTAGATCAAAGAGTAATTGTTTATTTGTAAATATACCTTTTATTTTATGAGTAAATGAAATATTAGTATCTTTATTTTGTTCATTTTCATATACTAATCTTAATGCTGGAGTTTGACATCTTCCCGCGGATAATGAATTATCTTTATTATTATATAAATGTGTCCATAAATACGGACTAATTTTATAACCAACAATAATATCTAATATTTGTCGTGCTTGTTGAGATTTAACTAATTTCATATTAATTATTGTTGGATTTTCAACTGCATGAATAATAGCATTTTTGGTAATCTCATGAAAAATTATACGTTTTGTAGATTCGATTGGTAAATCAAATATCTCGCAAATATGCCATGCTATAGCTTCTCCTTCGCGATCATCATCACTTGCTAATATTACATTTTGTTTTGGGAATTTATTAATAATTTTTCGCATACTATCAATATGTCCTTCTTTTTCTTTAATAAATGAAAATGTTGGTTCAAATGAGTTTTTTGTATCAATTGATTTTAACCCATTTATATTTCGTAAATGACCAATAGATGCAATACAAGCAAAATTAGAACCTAAATAATGTTCAATCTTTGCACATTTTGAAGGCGACTCGACAATAACTAAAAATTTTGCATTTATCGAAACTGATAATTCCTTTTTTTTATATTTCTTTGGAGGCATATGTATTTAAATAATAATATTTTTATTATCTTTAATAATATTATTTATAATAAATATAAATATAATTTCACAATTAATATAATGGATATATTTGTAATAAGTCTTAAAAAATCTTTAAATAGAAGAAAAGAATTTGATAGATTAAATAAAAACATTAATTATGAATATTTTGATGCGATTGATGGGGAAACATGTATATTTGGAAAAGAAATTGTAAATTCTAATTCATTAGGTTATTCAAAACAAGCTATAGGTTGTGCACTCTCTCATTTATATTTATGGAATAAATGTATAGAATTAGATAAACCAATCATAATAATGGAAGATGACGCATTTGTTTCATATGATTTTGAAAAACATATAGATTATGTTTTTAAAATGTTACCTGAAAATTGGCATATATTACAATTGTGTTATAATTGTGATTCAATTTTAGGATTTTCAAATACAAATTTTGAAAATGCTTACAGTTTCTTTACTAAAAAAAAATTTAATGATAAAGACATTCATGATTTTCAAAATTCAAAAATAAATCCTACAGTTGCAAAATTAAATATGTCTTTTGGTACAGGTTGTTATGCAATAACTCCAAATGGTGCTAAATTATTAAAGAGAGAATGTTTTCCTATGGATAATAGAATAATAAATATACCTTTAGTTGGACAAATAAAAGCATATACTGTTGATTGTATGATGAATAGTTGTTATACCAATTTAAATGCATTTGTATGTCCAATACCGTTTGTTATGACTAAACATTTACATGTAAATTATAAAAGTACAGTTACAAAGTGAATTTAAAATATGAAACGAGAAAATATATTATAATGTTTTACTGGTTTTTTATTATAAATTTCAGGTTTTATCGGTCTTCTATCGTATTCATCTGGTGAATATGTAGGATATATTTTATTATTATCGTCCCAATGAACGCGTTTAAATTTTAATAATAATTTTGAAAAAAGATACACTTGTTCTAATATAAAATACATATAAAAGAATATATGAAATGATATAAATATTATTTTTGTATAATATGTGTAATGAACAATGCTAAACACGTTAGATTATTAGTATCAGATCGGAATTATTCAGAATGTAAGTTTGTTGATATAAATAGTAGTACACATAATGAATTTGTAAATGATATAGATATAGTACCGTATGATATGAAATTATTTAATGGTGATATAATTAATTTGAATAATTATAATAATATTACTTCAAATATAAAAAGTAAAACAACTGTATTAGCAGGAGTATTAATATTGAAAAATAATCGTTCATTTGGGAGGACAAATAATAAAAAAAGATTATTATATAAATGTATACCAGATGATAAACATTTACCTGTTTTTTTAGTTCCGTATGAAATAAAGATAGGATTTTCTAAATCTTATAAAAATAAGTATGTGACGTTTAAATATGACTATTGGACAGATGAACACCCATGTGGTTTATTACATGAGACATTGGGAGATGTTGATAATCTTGATGTATTTTACGAATATCAATTATATTGTAAAAGTTTACATTATTCAATGATACATTTTACAAAACAAACTCGTCAAGTATTAAATGAACAAACAAATGAAGAATATATTGATGAAATAGTAGAAAATAGCAATTATCATATACATGATTATCGTGATAAGTATATATTTACAATTGATCCTAAAAGTAGTACTGATTATGATGATGGATTTTCTATAGAAGAGTATAATATAGATAATATTCAAATAGGTTGGAAAGTGAATGTGTATATATCAAATGTATTTCTGTGGTTAGAAACTTTAAAACTATGGAATTCATTTACAAAGAGAGTATCAACTATATATTTACCTGACCGAAAACGACCAATGTTACCAACAATTTTATCTGATACGTTGTGTAGCTTACAAGAAAATGAACATAGGTTCGCATTAACTATGGAAGTAGTTATTAATAACGATGGAACAATTAATCAAGATATTCCAGTAGAATATAAGAATGTAATAATTAAAGTAAAAAAGAATTATCATTATGACGATGAGAAGATGTTTGATGATATTCATTTTAATAATTTATTTACTTTAAGTAAAAAAATATCAAAAACTGTAAAAACGAATCATGAGTTAGTATCTTTTTGGATGGTATTTATGAATATGCGGATAGGTTCAATGTTAAATGAGAAGCAAGTAGGTATATTTCGCACATCTTTTATTCAAGACAAAGAATTACGTTCAGATATTGATACAAAGCTAAATGATAATACCATACGTGTTATACGTAATTGGAATAATGCGATCGGTCAGTATGTATTGTATAAAGATGATATTTCATTACAACATGATATGATGAGTATATATAAAAGTAAAAATGATAATGTAAATGCTTATATTCATATAACAAGTCCTATACGAAGATTAGTTGATTTATTAAACCAGATACAATTTTTACATAACAATTCTTTAGTTGATCATATCAGTAATGATGCTAAGGAATTTTATCAAAAATGGTCAAATG
>MDTG01213831.1_pt1 | contig 10959 bp, 11 predicted proteins | sample 811421 | NCBI WGS metagenome assembly MDTG01 (sample SAMN05326645, study PRJNA326480) | marine metagenome | isolation source: seawater | place: Pacific Ocean: South East | collected 2011 | reverse complement strand
AGTTTCGTTTTAGAGAAAAGAAAAGATTTAAAATGGCCTGCAGATATGTATTTAGAGGGTTCTGATCAACACAGAGGTTGGTTTCATTCATCACTATTAGAATCTTGCGGAACAAGAGGTAAAGCTCCATTTGAAAGTATTCTTTCACATGGATTTGTCGTGGACGGCAAAGGCATGAAAATGTCAAAATCTATGGGAAACGTCATCTCTCCCGAAGATATATTAAAAAATTATGGTGCAGACATTTTAAGAGTGTGGGTAGCCTCATCGGATTATGCTGAAGATCTTAGAATAGATAAAAGTATTTTAACACAACACGCAGAGTCATACAGAAAAATAAGAAATACTTTTAGATATATGTTAGGAAATTTAAAAGATAAATTTGAAAAACAAAGTTTTGAAAAAATAAATCCCAAGGAGTTTGATGAATTAGAACAGTATATTTTACATAAAATTTTTCATATAGATAAGTCTATTAAAAATAATTTAAAAAATTATAATTTCCACAAATTATACAAAGAACTATTAAATTTTTGCACAATTGACCTTTCTTCTTTTTATTTTGACATAAGAAAAGATGTTCTTTATTGCGATAGCCTAAATTCAAGAAAAAGAAAAAACTGTGTAATAGTTCTTAATATTATACTAGAAAGCTTACTTAAGTGGTTTGCACCAATCTTAGTTTTTACGACAGATGAAATATATAGCTTAATATGTAAAGATAAAAAAAATATTCATGAATATCCTTTTGTTGAGGTTCCAGAGTCTTGGAAAAATACAAAATTAAACGATAAATGGGATCAGCTACTTACAATTAAACAAGAAGCAAACATAGCCATAGAAATAAAAAGATCCTCGAAAGAAATTGGTTCAAGTCTAGAGGCAGATGTAAAATTAATTGTAAATAAAAAGAAATTTGAATTATTAAATAATTTAGATTTAGCAGAATATTTAATTACGTCTAAGGCAGAAAAAATATTATCAGATAATGAAGAAACAAAAGTTGAAGTCAATAAAGCAAAAGGTAGCAAGTGTGAGAGATGTTGGAAAATTTTGGAAAAGAAGTGTAGTCGACAGGAATGCCCAATTAAAAATTAAATGAGTGTATTTATAAATCTTAAAGAAAAGATGAAAGATTTATTCGTAAAAGAAAATATATATTTGCTATCACTCTCAATAATAATTTTTTTTCTTGATAGAATATCAAAAGCAAAAATAATCAAGAATTTTAGTGATGCTCCTTATTACGTTAATGAATATATTAATTTAAATCTAATTTGGAACATTGGAATTGGCTTTGGATTTTTAAGTACTAATTCCAATTTAATATACAATTTGATAACGCTATTGATTGGAACAGTAATGTTAGTATTGGTTTACTTGTTTATAGTGTCTGAAAAGATAGATAAATTTATCTACGCAATTATTATTGGAGGAGCCCTTGGAAACTTCTACGATAGGGTAGTTTATAAAGCTGTACCAGATTATATTGATGTTCATTATAATAACTTTCACTGGTTTACCTTTAATGTAGCAGATATATTCATTACAATTGGTATATTAATATTTTTTTTAAGAAGTTTTTTTATTAAATATTAGAAAATGAAGAATATAAATATTTTAATCACCCTTCTTTTATTGCAAACCGCATGCAGCGGCTTATCTGATGCAAAAAAAGTTTTAAAAAATGAAAAAATACAGTCGACTGATGAATTTTTAGTTAAAAAAAGAAATCCACTTGTGCTACCTCCTAATTATGAGGAAATTCCAAAACCTGGAACAAAACCAGAATTACAAGAAAATGAGGAAACAAAAATAAAAAAAATTTTAAAAGCACCAAAAACTGAAAACATAACAAAAAATAAATCTAAGTCAGTAGAAGACTCAATCTTAAAACAAATTCGTAAGTGAAAAATACTAATTTAAAGATTAAAAAAAATATTATAATAGGAACTCGCAAAAGCGCATCGATGAAAGTGTCGTCTCAAAAATTTGAAAAAATCTTTAAGAACATAAAAATTGATATCAAAAATAGTAAAAAAACTTTAAATATTTTAAGTAAAGATTTTAAATTCAACTTTAAATTTGAGGATTTAAAAAGATTCAAAAAATATAAATCAATAGCACTGATTGGTATGGGCGGATCAATTCTAGGTGCCGAAGCTATTTATAACTATTTTCAATCTAAAATTACAAAAAAAGTTCACTTTTTTAACAATCTAAATGAAAATGAATTATCTACTTTTAAATATAAAACAAATTTATCTAAGACCCTTTTTATTATTGTATCAAAATCAGGAAACACAATTGAAACATTATCCAATACTTACGCGTTAAATATTTTAAAAAAAAATGCTAAAAATATAATTGTAATAACCGAAAAAAAAAATAATTCATTATTTTTATTAGCAAAAAAATTGAACCTATTTTATGTTGAACATAAAAATTTTATAGGCGGTAGATACTCGGTACTTTCAGAAGTTGGTATGATACCCGCATATTTAATGGGATTAAATATTTTAAAATTACGGTCAAAAATATCAGATTGTGTTAAGGATAAAAACAAAAACTTTCTTAAAAATAGCACAATCAATCTAGCAAATTTAATAACTTCAAAAAAATATAATAACTTAATATTTTTAAATTATTTTCCAGAACTTGAAAAATTTTTATATTGGTGTCAGCAACTGATTGCTGAAAGTCTTGGAAAAAAAAGTATAGGTTTCTTACCCATTATATCTAACGCTCCAAAAGATCACCATAGTCTATTACAACTGTATTTAGATGGTCCAAAAGACAAATTTTTCAATATTTTTAGTTTTGAAAAACAATCTAAAGAAAAAATTAAGATAAATAAAAAAGTCAGTATTGATAATTTTTTTAATAACAAAAAATTAAGCAAAATTAAAAATGCACAAAAACAAGCATTGATAAAATCTTTTAAAAAAAGGAACATACCATTTAGAGAACTCAAAATAAAAACAAACAATGAAGAAGAATTGGGTAAATTATTTTCATTTTTTATTCTAGAGACAATAATAGTAGGCAATTTGTTGAAAATTAATCCATATAATCAGCCAGCCGTTGAACAAGTAAAAATTGATACAAAAAAATTACTTAGTTAATGTACCGAATATAATTTTTGATCTCCCATAATGTTTTATCTCAATAACATTCAATAATTGATCAAATTCTTCATTGGATTTGTTTTCTCTATGAATAATTACAATATTTTTTTTTTCAAATAACTCATTATTTTTAATGAAGGCAAGAATCTGAATGTATTCTATGTTTTTAAATGGAGGGTCAAAAAAAAACACGTGAAATTTTTCATTAAAATTTCTTGATAGAATATTTTCAATACTATTATGATGTAATTTTGATTTTTCCACAATTGACAGCTTTATTAAATTATCTTTTAAAATATTCACTGCATCTTTATCTTTTTCTACAAAAGTTACTTTAGTGGCACCCCTTGAAATACATTCAATTCCGAATGACCCTATTCCTGAATATAAATCTAATATATTTGAGTTTTCAATTCTTGCTTCAATTAAATTTGAATGTTCTAATATATTAAAAATATTTTCTTTAACAGTATCTTTTAAAGGTCTTGTATTTGAATTCTTTAAAAAACCTATTGACCTTCCTTTTAATCCTCCACTAATTATTCTCATTTTTTTTTATCACTTTCCAACCTATGTCTTTTCTGTAAAAGCCTGCTTTCCAATTTAATTTTTTAATATTTGAAATAATATGATTTCTTATTTTTAAGAAATTATTTCCAGTTGATGTCATATTTAGTACTCTTCCACCATTTGATCTTATTTGACCTCCAGAAATACATGTGCCCGCATGATAAATGTAATCTTTTTTAGTTAATTTCACTTTATCTATATTTTTTATGAGTAAATTTTTTTTATAATTGCCAGGGTATCCTCTTGAACATAAAACAATAGTCATACTTTTTATTTGTTTTTCCCATTCAATATTAATTTGACTTAATTTATTTGCTATTGCCGACATAAAAATTTTTATTAAGTCAGTTTTGAGTCTAGGCAATATTACCTGGCATTCGGGATCACCCATTCTAATGTTATACTCTATCAAATATGGTTCATTATCTTTTATCATTAAACCAACATACAAAAATCCGCTATATGGTCTTTTTTTTCTTTTTAGAGCCTTCAAAGTGGGATTTACTATTTTTGTTTTTATTTTTTCCTCCAAATTTTTTGTAATAATTGGAGCAGGCGAGTATGCTCCCATACCTCCTGTATTAGGCCCTTTGTCATTTTCAAAAACTCGTTTATGATCTTGAGCTGTTCCAAAAAATTTAAAATTATTATTATCTACAATTGCAAAGTAACTTGCTTCTTCACCGTTAAGGAACTCCTCTAAAACTACTTTTTTTGAAGATTTAAATTTTCCTTTAAATATTTCAGAACAAGTAGTAAAAACCTGTTTTTTTGTTTTACATATCGTAACACCTTTACCGGCAGCTAATCCATCAGCTTTTACTACAATTGGTAAGGCAGAATTATTTAAAAACTTACTTACTTGTTTTTGATTTGTGCAAATTAAAAAATTTGCTGTTGGAATATTATTTTTTTTGCAAATCATTTTCATAAAAGATTTTGATCCCTCAAGTTTTGAAGCATATTTATTTGGACCAAATACTTTAATTTTGTTTTTTTTTAAAAAGTCAACAATACCTTTTACTAAAGGTTCTTCAGGACCGACTATCACTAAATCGATGTTTAACAATTTAATAAATTTTAGAATTTCTTTAAAATCTAAAATATTTATTTTAATATTAGTTGCTATTTTTGCTGTTCCAGCATTACCCGGAAAACACACAATTTTCTTTACTAATTTAGACTCGCTGATTTTTTTACAAAGAGCATGCTCTCTTCCACCGCTACCAATTAATCCAATATTCATGACGAAATATATATTGTATAATTTATTGATGGGTAAAAAAAAAGCTAAACTTATTTTTAAACACAACTATTTTGAGATTGTTGAAGATGGTGACTATGTTTTGTGCGCAATTTCAGGAAAAGAAATAGAATTACAAAAATTAAATTATTGGAATGTAGATTTGCAGGAGGCTTATTTCTCACCAATAGAGGCTAACGAAAGATTTAAAGCTCAAAAAAAATAATTTTATTTCCACCTATTATGTGTCCATATCCACTGATTAGGATTTCTAACAATCATTTTTTCTAAAACCTTGTTGAGCTCTTTTGAAAGCGCAAATTTATCTCTAAATTGTTGCGGATTAATTCTCTTTTGAAATTCTATATTGAAGTGGTTCTTTGAGTCTCTCTCAATATACACAGGAATAATATCAAGATTAAATTTAATTGATAATTGTGCTGGCAAAGTAGTAGTAAGAGCTGAGGTATCAAAAAAATTAATTCTTTCTCCTTCACTAACTCTCTGGTCAATCATTAAAGCAACACAGTGATTTTTTTTTAAGAAATCAATTGTTTCTCTGACACCATTTATTCCTTTTTTGATTTGATTTTCACAAACGTATTTTCGCCTTAGATACTCCATAAATGGATTTAAAAAAATATTGTTTAAAGGTCGATAGATCGTTGCTAATGGAATATTTTTTTTTGTAATCTCCATTGACATCAACTCAAAATTTGCCAAATGACCAGAAATAAAAATTACAGGTTTTTTTTCACGTATAATTTGGGACAAATCGGTATTTTCTTTAATTGTAATATGATTTTTGTTTTTTCTAAAATGATTTAAAAAAATATATTCTATAAAAGTCTTTCCGTAATTGCTCCACATATTGTCAATAATTATTTTCTGATCAAAGTCAGATAATTTTTTTGAAAAAATAGAAAGATTTTTTTTAATTATATTTTTTGATCTAAAGAGTGGACCAAAAAATAAAAATAAAGAAGCAAAAAATCTTCTACTTATTCCTAATCCCATAATTCGACCTAAGAAAAAAAAGATATAAATTACAAGTGACTGTAAAAAGTATCCAATTATTTTAATCATAAAATTTTTTTGACTCTTTCAATAAATTTTTCTTTTTTATCTATAACTGTCATTACTTTTAAATATTTTATTTTCTTTAAATTAAAATTTTTAATTTTAAAGTAATCTTTTTCTGTCATTATAATTTGTTGATTATTTTTATCTGCTTCATTTATGATATTTTGAATTTCTTCTTTTGAGAAACTATAATGATCTGCAAAAACTAATTTTTTGTCAATCATCAAATTATTTTCTTCTAATAACCTAAAAAAATTCTCCGGATTTCCAATTCCAGCTAAAGCCAATAATTTTTTACTTTTAAATTCATCTATATTGATTGCTTTATATGAGGAATAAAATATTTCTAAGTTTTTATTAATTTTTAATATTTTTTCTTCGAAATTTTTCTCTTTCTTTCCATTAATGATAACAATTTCAGCATCAATTAAAGAGCTTAGTCGTTCTCTTAAAGGTCCCGAAGGTAAAATTAGTCCATTTCCAATTAGTTGATTTCGATTAAAACAAACTATCTTGAGGTCTTTTTTAATAGCATAATCTTGAAGGCCATCATCAAGAATTACAATTTCATTGCCCGAATTTTCTGCTTCTTTTACTCCTTCAGCCCTGTTTTGATTAATTATTAAATTATTAAAAGACTCTTTTATTAGACCGTATTCATCTGAATGACTTTTATAATATTTTCTCAAAATCGCAGCTTTTTTTCCTAATCTAGAAAGTTCATCTGCTAGGTAAATTGAAATTGGAGTTTTTCCTGTTCCACCAATATATATATTTCCAACACAAATGATGGGAATTTTGCAACTGATTTTTCGAGTAAAATTTTTTTTTACAAAAATTATGAAAATAACTATAAAGGAAAGTGGCAATAACAAAATTGAAAGTAAGCCAATTTTCTGATCCCAAAATTTTGGTTTGATCCACGTCATTAAATAAATTTATCTAAAAGCACCATTGTATCATTTAAAATTTTTTGCCCTAAGGATTTAATATATTCCGAAATTTTTTCGTTTGGTTTGTTGGATTTTTCTAAATCAATAATCAGGTTATTACTTAATTCATCAAAATTCATTATTTCTTGAGAGATTCCATTGGATTTAAATATCTTATAAATTTCTTCAAAATTATAAACGTATGGACCATGATAAATTTTACAATTTAATTTAGCAGCCTCAATTGGGTTTTGACCTCCAACTTTTTTCAATCTTTTAATCATTGATTTACCAATAAAAACACTTTTCGCATAATTGAAAAAAACATCTAAGGATCCAAAGTAATTAACAATAACTACTTCTTTATTTTCTAATATTGCTTGATTTTTATTAAGGATTTGAACACTTAATCCAAATTTTTTACCTAAAGATTTAATTTTTTTAGTCCTGTCAATATGTCTAGGAGCTATGATAGTGACTATATCTGCAAATTTTTTTTTGAGTTTTAAATGAGTTTTTAGACAAAAAATTTCTTCCCCTTCATGAGTACTAGCTGCAAACCAAAATTTTTTTGTTGTAAAAAAACTTTCATTAATATTTTCAATATTTTTTGTGTTCTTGTAGTCAATAAATTTTATGTTTCCAATAAAAAAAATATTTTTTGCATTTAATTTTTCTAAAAATTTTTTTGTCTCCATATTTGAGCAAATACATAATTCAAAAATATTAAAAATTTCTTTTGCAACATTTGGGAACATTATCCATTTATTAAATGATTTAGATGTTAATCTAGCATTAATAATACCTATTGGAATTTTAAATTTTTTAGCTTTTAAGATTAAATTCGGCCAAATTTCTGAGTCTACTAAAAAAATTCTATCTGGTTTCCAGGTAGATAAAAATTTTTCCATTAAAAAGGGAACATCTAATGGTAAAAATCTGTGATACGTATTATTGGAATTTTTAAATTCTAGTTTTGCCAGATTTCCTGAACTTAAGGTAGTAGTAGTAATTAAAAATTTTAGATTTTTTTTTTCAACATTTAATTGTTGGATAATAGGAATTATACTTCTCAGTTCTCCGATACTAGCAGCATGAAACCAAATAAGTTTAGAATTATATTTTTCAACAGCATTATAGTGTGATAAAAAAATCTTTTCTTTAAATCTCATGGAGTCTTCTTTTCCAATAAATTTTCTTATATAAATAATTAAAACTAACAAAGGATATAAAACAGTACTCAATACTTTATATAAAAGTATCATTTTATTTTAATTGTTTTTTGTAAAGGGATTTGTATTCATCACAATTTTTTATTAAGAATTCATGATTACCTGAATTTATAATACCACCATCTTTAATAACAAAAATATTATCAGAATTGTGAATAGTTGATAGTCTATGAGCTATTACTAAAGTCGTTTTGTTACGTGTGAGATTATTAATCGCATTTTGAACAGTTTCCTCTGAGTCAGCATCCAAAGAAGATGTTGCCTCGTCTAAGAGAATAATCGGGGATTTTTTAAGCACCGCTCTAGCTATTGATATTCTTTGTTTTTGACCGCCAGATAATTTGACACCATTTTCACCGATAATTGTCTCATATCCGTTTGGTAATTTTTTAATAAATTCATGTGCTGCCGCAAATTTGCATGCTTCTTCAATTTCTTGTTGGGACGCTTTAGTATCAGCATAAGAAATATTATTTTTAATACTCTCATCGAATAAAATTACATCTTGGCTCACAAGTGAAATATTTTTTCTTAAAGAATACAATGATACTTTCTTTATATTTTGATTATCAATCAGAATTTCTCCACTTTGAGGATCATAAAACCGTGGAAGCAAATTTATGATTGTACTTTTCCCCGCTCCACTATGACCTACAAAAGCTGACATAGAACCACCATTAATCGCAATGTTAATATCATTCACCGCCTTCTCAGCAGTGCTATTATATTTAAAAGAAACATTATTAAAATTTATGTTTGATTTTTTTATTTCTAAACCTGGCAAGCTTTGGTCGTTTTTAATTTCAATATTTTTATCAATTATATCGGAAATTCGTTTGAAGGCTGTCGCACCTTGGTAAATAGCCATATTTACCGTAGCTAAGGACCTAATTGGTTGATAGGCTAACATCATAGCTGCTAAAAATGAAAAAAAGCTATTCACCTCAAGCTCACCTGCAGCAATAAGTTTTCCTGAAAAAAAAATAAACCCAGCAATCATGAAACCAGTTAACGTTTCCATAATTGGTGTAGCTCTTATCAGAACACTGTTAATTTTAATATTTTTTTCCACTAAATCATTAATGATGCTACTCGCATTATCACTTTCCTCTTTCTCTTTTTGATAAATTCTAATCATTTTGGATCCCTTAAAAATCTCTGATAAAAAAGATGTGAGTTTTCCTGAAAGTTCGCCAGCTTCACCAACTGCTTTTCCAATTCTTTTCCCTAAACTTTTTGCAAAACCAGCTGCCAATGGCATCATGAGGATCGCAAATAGAGCAAGTTTCCAATTTTGATAAAACATTAATGAGACTAATGCTACAACTGAAAAGCTATCTTTCATAATATTGAGAACACCAGTGCTTACTAAATTTTGAATTTGATGGGCATCAAACATTATATTTGAAATATATTTTCCTGAGTGTCTATTTTCTAAAGTTTGAATGTCAGAGGTCAGGATATTGTTTGCAATTTGTTTTTGCAATTCGCCTGCAACTTCATTACCAACCCTTATAATATTCATTCTAGCAAAATATAGCGAAAGTCCTTTTGTTGAAAAAGCAGTAATTATTAATATTGGTATTAACCACGCTAGCGTTCTATCCTTTTCAATGAATATCTTTTTAACTGCTGGATCAAGCAACCATGCAATTGCTGAAGTGCTTCCAGCAACTAGAATAGATAGTATTAGAGCGATAATTATTCTTTTAATATGTTTTTTTACATATTCAGTATAAAGACGAATTAATATTTTTTTTAAATCACTAAGCTTCATTTTTAATTATTGATCGATAAAATACCTAAAAATAACAACAAGCCTGAAAAATTATTTAGTTTAAACATTTTTAAACATTTATTTGGTTCATTCCTTTTAAATTTTAATAATTGATAAACAAGACTTAATATAAACAAAAATAAGATTGCAGAAAATGAGTTTAATCCTAAATTATTTTGAAATAAAAAAATTAATATTAGAAGTGATGTTAAATAAGAGAATGACACAAATAATTTTATATTTTTTTTAAATTTTAAAGAGGTGGATTTTAATCCAATAATTTCATCATCAAACATATCCTGAGCTCCGTAAATGGTGTCATATCCCAATGTCCAAAATATGGCTGATACATAAAGAATGATAATTTCATTAGAAATATTATTATTTACTGCTGCCCAAGCCATTATAATGCCCCAGTTAAAAGTGATGCCTAAAAACAATTGAGGCCAGTAAGTAAATCTTTTCATGTATGGATAGGAAAAAGCTAACAACATAGAGCTCATGCCGAGTATGATTGTTAGCAAATTAAATTGTAACAATATCGTTAGCGCAAATAAACAAAGGATCAAAACATAAACTAAAGAGTGTTTTACTGTTATTTTCCCCGAAGCTATTGGTCGGCTTTTTGTTCTTTTAACTTTTTTATCAAAATCTTTATCTACTATATCATTAACAATACACCCAGCGCTTCTCATTAAAACTGAACCTAAGAAAAATAATATTAAATAATGAAAAAATATATTTACATTAGTGTTCATGGTGTAAGCGTATGCTAATCCCCAAGAGCAAGGCCAAAATAAAAGCATAAAACCTATTGGCTTGTTTAATCGAGTTAATTCTATGAATATCTTTAAATGTGACATGAAATATTACTTGTAAATATCAAACAGTAACCTCATAATCAATTTGATTCGATATGGATATAGATTACACAGTTGCAGCATTAATGTTTCCAGCCATTCCTTTGATGATGACAATGTATAGCAACAGATTT
>MDTG01019966.1_pt1 | contig 10959 bp, 12 predicted proteins | sample 811421 | NCBI WGS metagenome assembly MDTG01 (sample SAMN05326645, study PRJNA326480) | marine metagenome | isolation source: seawater | place: Pacific Ocean: South East | collected 2011 | reverse complement strand
GGAAAGAATATTACATCGTGTTTATCACACCAATACTCCCAAGTCTTACGGCTGATATCCATCCATTCCCATCCACCGTATTTCTCAGAATATGTTTGGTTCTTAACACCAACCCAAAATATAACATTTTTTTTCATTAAAGTAACCTTATTAGTATACTAATAAATATTAACTTGCAATCAGTAACATACGATTTTTTTTATATCTCTCCGTTTATTATGTCACATATATATTCTATTTCATCATCAGTAAGGTGTGGGTTGTTTGGCACATAAAAACCATAGGTGTCGATTTCAGTAACCTTGGGTAGCTCCAACCTACCGTATTCTTTTACGTAGAATGGTTGAGTGCCCATAGAACCACAAATCATGGGTCTGACTTCTACCCCATTCATCTCTAATTGTTCAACTATTTCATCTCTTTTAGGATGTATTATAGGATAAGCAAAGTTAGAAGTAAAATCATTTAATTCCTCATATGGTTTCCAATAGTCATTTTTTATCAAATCTTGATATTTTAAATAATTAGAAAATCGCTTTCTACCCCAATCATAAAGCTTATCAATTTGAGTCAATCCTATATATGCCTGTAAGTCCGTGGCTCTAACATTAAAACCTTGATAGTAAAAAGTATACAATGAATTAAAAGTAGATACATCCCAATTCTGTTGTAACTCAATCTGTTTCTCTGTATCCAAATCTCTGTCCCAACCGTGAGCTCTTATGGCTACTAAAATATCATACAAATCTTTATCATCGGTTGAAATAAATCCACCCTCTATAGTTGATATATGATGTCCAAAGAATGTAGAGAAACTAGCCATCTTTCCAAATGTGCCTAATTTAGTGTCTCTATATTCAGAACCCATTGATTCACAAGTGTCTTCTAATAATATGACATCATAATCGTTACACAATTTAATCACCTTATCCATTTCAGGAACTAAACCTAATACCGAAACAAACATCAACGCAGAGGGCATCTCTTCTTTGAATATTTTTTCTAAATGCTCCAAATCTGCTGACAAATCTCTTTTGTTTGAATCACATAAAATAGGTTTTAAACCAAGCTGCATCACTGGTGCTAAATCAGTAGCCCAAGCAACTGATGGAACTACTACTTTATTGTTACTTAAATAACCACCTTGTTGTAAAGCTGACAACATCAGCAAGTTAGCAGAAGATCCTGAATTAACAAACACTGAGTATTTTCTACCCAACCATTCGGAATATTTTTTTTCTAACTCTACTGTTACAGGTCCTTTAGTTAACCTTGGATATGTTTTTAACCAATCAACCAATCTATCTATATCAGCATTATCAATCGTATCTTTTACTAAAGTTATCATAAACTCTCCTTATACCATTCTCCAATGATGTAAATTCAAAATTATTTAAAACAGATAATAGTTTAGAGGAATCAACATCCTTTCTATACTGACCATCTGGCTTGGTATTATCGTATGTGATTTCTAAATGTTCCTTACCACAAGCCTTAACTGCTATTTCAGCCATCTCATGTATTGAGTAAACATAATCAGGTGCTACATTGTAATTATCAACTATGTCATTTTCAATTACATATTTTACAACTCTTGCTAAATCACCAGCGTACATGAATTGTCTCAACGGTTTACCAGTGCCCCACACTTCAATCTTATCATCAGCCTCATGTATTTTTTTAATCAATGCTGATAAAAAGTGACTATGATGTTCTTCATATTTATCATATTCACCGTAAAGATTACATGGTATTAGATATGACCAATCTTTATCATATTGTTTTTTATATGAATCTATCTGTGTAGACATAAGTCTCTTTGACATTGCATAGGCAAAGTTATCAGGTGGTGGTGGTCCTTTAAATAAATCCGTTTCCTTCATCGGATACTCCTCCATAACATCAGGATAAACACAGGTACTACCCATGGCAATAACTCTATTCACATCATATTTGTGACAGGCTCTTAATAAGTTTGTTGTCATTAAAGTATTTAATTCTAAATATTCCACAGGATATGTAATGTTATCCAACACCCCACCAACTCTAGCGGCTAGGTGAACCACAACATCTGGTTTATAGTGTTTGAGTAAATCATCCACCTCACCCATGTTAAGTAAATTACAATCAGAAGAGGATAAAAATATAGCATCGCCCATAATATCTTGTAAATGTCTACCAACTAATCCACTACCACCTGTAACTATTATCTTTTTACTCATTATTATCTCCAAATAAATAACCATCAACTATAACATAATCCAACTCTGTCTTATCTAATACATATAAAGCATCTTCTATTTTTGTCAAAATTGGATTGCCTAATATATTAAACGATGTATTTAAAATTACAGAAACATGTCCTTGATTATCTAACTCTTTTAATATATCGTAAAATAATTCATGCTGTTCTCTTGTCACAGTTTGTAATCTAGAGGTTTTATCAATATGAGTTATTGCTTTCAAATCTTCCTCATATTCTTCTCTAACCGTTGGGGCAAAACTCATATACTTTGATTCAAAAACATCGTTAAAATAATCAGAAGCATTTTCCAACCTAGCAACTGGTGCGAATGGACGATACCATTCTCTGAATTTTACTTTTGAATTTAATATGTCCTTCATGTTAGGAAATGATGGGTCACATATTATACTTCTATTACCTAATGCTCTTGGTCCTACCTCTGAACAACCAGAAGCCAACCCTATCAACTTCCCCTCTTTTAGTAACTTAATTATTTCAGGTACTTCTATCTTACGAGCCTTTCTATCTTTTATAAAATCATCTAACTTATGTTGGTCTAACAATTCAAAACCATTATAATGAAGATGTGTTTCTTGATTAGGATATTTTAACAAGAATTGTCCCAATGACAAACCACAATCATTTGGATTCGGTGGCACATATAATTTACGATTTGATTTACTCAAATGCTCATACATTATTTGATTGAATAAAACATTTAAAGCACAACCACCAACTAAAATTAAATCATGGTCTTCGTACTTTTCAAGGTAAGGATTTATTAATTCAAATGCTAGTTTCTCAAATACAAACTGTGAAGTAGCAGCCAAATCATAACTATGTTGACCTGATAAACTATTCAAGGATAAATCAAGACCTATTTCTTTTCCTAACATACTCAAGTGTTTATGTTTATAATATCTCTCCATGGGTTTAACCCAACCCTCTCTAACTTTACCATAGGCACATAAACCCATAACTTTACCCGCGTAAACAAGAGAGTGTCTATCACTATCTGGTCCAGGTTTTATCTCTGATATTGGACAACCAATGTGTCCGTATGCCACACCTAAGTTTATATCGTATTTTTTTATTAACTCAACATTATTACCATTGGCTATATAAGAAGCAGTGTATGTAACACCATCGTAATCATTACCACCACCGTCAATTGACAAAACAATAGCTTTATCAAAACCAGATTGAAAGTATCCACTAGCAGCATGAGACCTATGATGTTCCATTTTTTCAAATTTACAATTTGGAAAAAATTCTTCTATTAACTTTTTATCTCCATCACCTATCTCATTGTATATTACTAATTCAATTTCATTCACATGCTCTTTAACATAACTTAAAAATAATTCCCTATCTTCACTTGTAGTTCCTAAACCGTTTCTATGTGCCATGTTTTCCGTAAACGCACCATAGCGTTGATTTACAAATCTTTCATATTCTAAAACTTTTAATTGATTGTTCTTATCTATAAAAGTAACAGAAGCGTCATGTGAACCATATATGCTTAAAGTGTTTCTCATCCTAACCTCTAAATTATTGACATTTGTTTAAAAATATTTTCATACATCCAATCTTCTGAAAGAATATACTGTTGTGCTATTTCAAAATTCTTTTTAGCATAAGGCATCATATCTTTATATAAATCATCACTTAGAGAATTTAATATTTGATTCATCTCATCAACTTCATTGAATACAAGCATACCTCTTGTATCAAAATAATCTCCTATGGATGGCATGCCATAATATATGGGAATAGAACCAACCATAATTGGATTGATAAGTTTTTCTGAAAAATGATAATCACGAGATTCATTCTCCATAGCAATATGAAACATGTAATCTATAAGTCCAACACTAATTGGTTCTATTGGTTTATACCCCCTACCCATGACATCTATTATATCACTATGTTTGCTTATTATCTCATGTCGTTTGTGATGGTCAGCAACATTCTTTTTACCAGAAGCAATAATCGAAACCAATTTGTTTTTATCATGATTTGTTCTTCTGTTCTCCACCTCTATCCAACAACCACCAAAAGGATAATATATAAATTTATCACCAGCATCTAATAATTTTTTATCATTTACCAAAACATACTCAAAATCATCACTGTTGTTTAATAACCTTTCATATCGATGTGGTTGTTTCACATAAGGTTCGATTAGCCAAGCAATTCTTCTCTTGTGACCTGGTCTTGGTCTGTCTATATTTACATCAGTGTAAAAAACAAGTTCTTCTTCATCTGATACGTTTCTATCCCACTCCACATATTTTGAAAATGATACAGGTGGCATGGGATTATTGCTGTAATCACAATGTGTGAAAGTATTTTCTAATATCTTTAATTTTATTTTACTCATATAACTGTCCAATTATCACAATATAAATCTTTAGGATCTAAATGTTTAGCTCTACCAAACCATTGTTTAGGTGCTATCACAATTTTATCTTCATATCGATTCAACCAAGAACCCCACCAACTAAAACTACTGTTGGTAATTATATTATGCTCACATAAACTCATCAACCACAAATCAATGTAATCAGGTTCGTCCTCTATAAATCTGATATTATCACCTTTTAAATTATCTTTACACCATTTGATATCATCACTCATTACATAAAAATTATAGTTAGAACCAAAGTGACTAATAGCATCTTTACAATAGGAAAGTTTTGTAGGTGGATGTCTATCTATCTTATCTAAGTAATCACCTCTTCTAACATGCAGAGACACAACCTTATCTACCGGAAAATATTTATCACTAATGTAATTGTAAGATTTTTCATCAATAGAATACAAATCTAAAATTAATTCTCTATCTAAATATTTTTCTGATTGAAAGTAACCCCTTAGTTCCAAATTTTTATTATATGATATTTCATCATAACTAAATTTTGGCTCTATATAATCATACTCACATTTAAAACTATCGTCTTTTATCTTCCTTAAAATATTATTTCTGTAAGTGTTTACATCCTTATGAACTCTAGTTGCTTTAGAAAAATCAACCGCAAAGTTATCATTATTTCTTTTTGCCAAGGTATACCCAGCTGCTATCTGAAACAGATAATTTCCTAACCCACCAGCAAGTCTACTCATTATCATGCTAAAACCCTATCCCACTTTTCACTAAAAACAAAGTCACTATTTCTATGTAGTAAATCACTGTGATTACTGCGTTGATTAAATAAACATGGATACACACCAAATGTTCTACCCTTTGAGTGTATGTTATTGATATACCACTTATCTATATTACACCTTTGTTCATTTGATTGAGACCAATTCCAACTATCTTCCCAATCAATATTATCAAAATGATTCAGAAATGGTTTAAAAGCATAGTTACTTATCACATAAGCATGAGTTGTTTTACATATACTAATTTGAGATAAGTTCTCATCTATTCTTCTGAATAAACTTTTATCTTCAGGAACATTACCACCGAGGTATAGCATATCATAAGCATTATAATATCTTAAAAGTTGCTCCATAGAATTAGATATTATTTCTTTTGCTACCGATGGATGTTTCGTCAACTCTAAATCATCCTCAAACACCAATATGTTTTCACACTTATCTTGTTCTGCTATCTTTATTATCTCATAATGAGATTTTGTACAACCTATTATACCTGGTTGTATGTCGATAGCTTCAAACCTAATTACATCATCAGCAATACCAAGTTTTTCAAACTCTTTTAAACTCTCTTCCCAACGGTCTGTTCTTCTTTTTAAATTAATACAATATATTCTATCAAAATAATGTTTCATTCAGATAGTCCTTAATGTCTTTCTTTGGATTAAAACCAATCAGTTCTCTGGCTTCTATTGACTCACATAGAGTGACATCCATTTCGCCAGGTCTCTTAGGTATGTATTCAGTTTTAGTTTTAAAGAAACTAGCAATCTCATTTATAGAGTAGTTCTCACCCCTACCAAATTCAAATATCTTACCACTTGAGATATCTATGTTTTCATAAGACTTAATCAAACCATCCACAATATCATCCACATGAGTGAAGTCTCTTCTCTGTTCCCCATCACCTGTGATTGTCAATGGTTTACCCTCACCGTGTAGTCGTAAGAAGATACCAATGACAGCAGCATATGCTCCATCTAAAAGTTGGTGGTCTCCATAGACATTGTAGAATCTTGTGATGACCGTAGGTAAGTTATAAACCTTGTTATACATCTCACACAACAGCTCACCTTGCCACTTTGTAAATGTGTATGGATTGGCATAATGGTCACCATGGGTGGAGCTAGAACCAGCATATATAACAGGAATATTATCTCTTCTAGCATACTCCAACACATTCTCAGTTCCCAAGGCATTTACTTTGAAAACCTCATGTGGATTTTTAAACGATGGTTGTATTCTAGCAAGAGCAGCTAGATGAAATATCACATCTGGTTTTTCTATCTCATGGTCACAAGTCACTTCACACTCATCCTTATCGCTTAAACACCAAAAGTATTTATTAGATATATCTTCGTAATAATAATGACAACCATCTTGTTGATTCTCACGAAAGCCCGTAGAGTAATTGTCTATGGCAAATACCTCATGACCATCTTTTAGTAATCTTTTAATTAAATTAGTGCCTACAAAACCCGCACCACCTGTTACTAATGCTTTCATTCCTACTCCTTAACTACATCATCCAATTGTTTAAAAATATCATATATATGTAACACCAAATTTTTTGGCTCATATCTCTCATTATATCTTCTCCTCATATTCTCCACAAGTCTTTCTCTCACATTATCGTAATCTGATAAAACATAATCTATCTTTTCCTCAAGATTTGACCAATCATAATTTACAGCAATATAAGTCTCATCATCGTCATAAAGAAATGGCTCTGATAATATATAACCCATGTCTGGTTTCATCAGTACATTACCAAACATAGCAGACTCCAAATCTCTTGGTGCCATCTCCCCATACCCAAGTGGTGCTAATATTATTTTTGACTTATACATGTTATCATAATATTGATTTCTTGGTAAAACCTTACCATCTATCAACTTAGCAACTTTGTATTTATCACCTAATGTTTCCATTAAATTTTTTCTATGTAAATCATAATAATCTGTTTGACATAAATCATGTTCATATACTTTTACCTTTGATGGATAACTAAACATACATGATAAATCATATTGATGATTATTATTATAATCCAACCACTGTGGTTGAACTGTATGTAACCAATTACAACCTGTCAACTTCATCTTAGGTTCTAAATCATGTATATCTGATACAGAATAATTACCCTCTCCCCAATACATTCTACCATTAGCCCAACCTTGCTTGTATAGATTAAAATCTTTTAGATAAGTATTTTTTAAAAACAATCTAGCATTTGACTCTCTGAAAACATCTATCGTGCCTATCAAAGAAGTAGAGTCTTGACCATCTACTATAAAATAATCACCTGTAATTTTAGAACAAAATTCAACTCCGTTTTCTACCGATTCCTTAAATGGTTTTTTCTTATCTATTATGCTGGCTTGCCCAACAAAAGCATAGTCGTAAGTATCACCAAGAGTGAATTCTATGCCAATATCTTTAAATAAATTAGCAGCGGAAACAAATGGTCTGAATGTAGTTTCATTTCGATGACGCTCATGTTCATATAATTTTATTTTAATCATCTTTTATGGAAAAATTAAATTTTAAAAAATCTTTTACTTTTCTCCATGCTTGTACAGGATATTTAGTGTTCATGTTTTTGTCACCGACCCGTATAGCCTCTCTTATAACTTCTTTAACTAACTGAGCATGAACATCATTTTCATGACCCTCATATGATAATTCTATTCCATCTTTATTTTTATACTTCATCTTTTCATACCATTTATTTCTTCATTGTAAAACTTGTTTTGTTCTACTTGTTTGTCTATTGTTTTGGGATGTAGAATACAAAATGGTTTATCAGTTGGTAAGGTGGCATAAGTTTTATAACCTGTTATCATCTCATGCACCTTATACTGCCATCTTATATTTGGTCGATTACGAAATATTCTACCTTGCCAATCAGGAAAGTTTATCCATCCTTGTTCATTGAGTTTATATCCGTACGCCATGCAGTGTTGTTCGGTTATCCCATCCACGGTGTTTATTCTTGGTAAATAAATTAAATCTATACCCTCATTACCATTTATTATTTCATGCACATTTTTTATCAACCAGCGGCTTATCATTTCGTCAGCATCGAGATTAAAACTATAATCACCACTACCCATGTTTTTCAAGTAATTCTTTTGTGAAGCAAAGTCTTTTTGTAAACTTCTTTGTTCAAATACTATGTCGTGTGCTGATACATAGAAATCTAATATCTGTTTGGTCTTTTCATTATCAGAGTAGTCATCAAGTATCACAATTTCATCATTAGGATCTTTCCATTTAACTAAAAACTTTAGTAACTTTTCTAAAGTATCATCTTCATTATGAACTAACATAGAGTAACTTATTTTCATTTTAACAAACTCTCCATTACATCAACTGCTTTTAATGAAAACATTTTTTCTAACTTATAACTTCTATATGCCTTTTTTATTATAGAATCACCTTTTATCACATCCTTGTAGAATTTTTGTGGTGTCATGTTATCTCTTCTTTTCTTTGATGATAACTGTATTCTCGTGATGTCTTGTTCAAACTCATCAATCATCTCATCTTTATCTATTCCAACCTTAGCATCACCCATGAGTTCAACCAATCTACCGACTCTACTGATGGTTATATAATTTAGATTTATACCCTCAATCATTTTTTTCTTTTTGTCATAGTATATTACCAAAACTACAGGTGTCTTATCACTTCCTGTATTATATCGAAACGTAATCACCATGCCCTCTTCTAACTTGCCAGGTGGTACTAACTCCTCTCTTTTTACTATCTTAGATTTGTTTCTGTAATTCGGCATTTTTTGTTTCCATAATTTGTATTATAGCATAGGCATCATAAAAGGTAGGCATTTCAACCTCAGTTGCTTTAGTGTCCATCCTTGTTCTAATAATCCAAATCAACTTCTCTTCTTCAACCGATGGAACTATTAGATAATTTTGTGTTTGATACACAGCAGGCATCCACCATCTACCATTTATTTCCCTACACACTGATTGAAATTCTTCAGGAAACTCAACCACCTTATTCTTATAATCTTTATTGGAAGCATACCCACAGTTAGTGCACTGCATGTTCTGCTCTTCATCACCAAGTAAAATTAATGTATCTGTTTTATCACTTCCATTTTCTAAACATAAGGGACATTGAACCTCTAAAAACATCAAGTCACCTTCTTTAATTTAGGGAGTTTAATAGCAGGAGGTTTTTTTGAATCTTTCTTCTTCAACTTAGGTAATTTTAAATCCATGGGTTTAGGTGTCTCTGGTATAGCTTTTACAGCATCATCAATAATGGCATTAAATTCTTTTGCCATAGTTTTAAGTGAAAACTTAGACCTATTCCACAAACCAAGTTTCTTAGCACCAGATTTAATTTTCTTATGATTCTTATGAAACAATCTTAACTTAGCAAGTACATCTGCTTCGTCCACATTAAACCATTTACCTGGTTTTACAATAATCGGCTCCCATATTAAAGCCTTTGGTATCTCCTCTAATTTTCCACCTATTAAAACAGATTGTTTTGGATTTAAAAAATCTAATTGACCACTCCAATTAGAAGCAATAACAGGTAAATCACAACACGTTGCTTCAGCTAATGGTCTACCAAAACCCTCACCGTGTGTGCAACTTAACATAGCCTTGACCTTGGGTAGATTATATAATAGAGCCATCTGTTGAACTGTTAAATCCCCATGCAGTAAGTAAATGTTTGGTAAACTATCTAGTGATTTAAACTGCTCTTTTATTTGATTTATCTTATTAATCATATCTTTTCTGTCCAATATAGAAAAGTCAGCACCATTAGTTTTTAATAACAAGGCTGGTGGATTCTTTTGATTAGCAAAAGCTTGTATAAAGCATTTTATCATCACAGCTATATTCTTTCTGTCTTCACCGTAACCACCCTTTCCCCACTGCCCAACATGTAAGTAAACAAAATTTTCTTTAATTAAATCATAAATCTGTTTCTTAAACGGGTCGTCACTTCTGCCAGCATCAGGTATAGGTTGATAGATATCAGTGTCGATACCCTCTGAAAGAACAACCATAGGTTTAGAAAGACGAACTTCACCACTCTTTTGATTTGTTTCATTTTGAATCCTATCATATACAGACCTCATAAATGTTTCTTTTGTAAAATTAGATGGAACTATATTTAAATTCATTTTGTTACAACCCTCTACAAATTCAGCCGAACATATATCAGCTTCAACTCCAGCAGTAATACCTATATTTAATTTACCAGGAGTTTGATATTCATTAGGTATTCTAATGTCGATGTAAATATCAGGTTGTTGAATATTTTTACCATCTATAAATGTATCTAATAGTTTTTTGTGTCTTGGCACCTTGGGATTTAAATGATTTCTTGGTGTGTTGCCCCAACGAACATCAACACATTTTATCTCCAAATCCTCTCTATCCATAATTGAATAGAAAATAGAACGAGCATGGTCTCCGTATCCACTACGGGTGTTAAACGGAGCACACATCAATACTTGTTTCTTCATACTTTCTCCATAGTGTAACGATGTCTTGGTTTCC
>MDTG01141063.1_pt1 | contig 10963 bp, 18 predicted proteins | sample 811421 | NCBI WGS metagenome assembly MDTG01 (sample SAMN05326645, study PRJNA326480) | marine metagenome | isolation source: seawater | place: Pacific Ocean: South East | collected 2011 | reverse complement strand
CGCCAACAACATTGTATGTTATCGCCTTACCATTGTGCGCTTCAGGCCAAACAAAGTTTACTGATAGTGTGAATGCTAATTCTTCAGCCAACTTTAACTGTAACTTAATCTTTTTAAGGATGTTCTTGTTCTTTGTGTTAACCTTGCAGTACTTGTCGTAATCAATATCTGGCCCAGTTATTGTTCGCGATCCAATAGGTGTTTTCATTTATTCCTTTCTGTTTTGTACGTTAAGACAATAGCCTTGAAGAAAGCTTTGTCACTATTCACTGGCACAGCCCAGCTTACTGGTTCATTTGTTTCCCTTGCGTAATGGATATAAAAATCCCCGCCATTATCAGTTGCCAATGTCCATTCATTAAGGTTATTGCTAACTAATAATGCGACAGCCCTTCCTGTAGGGTAATTAGAAACCGTGATTAGTATCTCTTTGTCGCTAGGCTTGACCAATAATTCAGGTTCTGCTTTAGCGTAGCCGCATAACGATAGTGCAATAACTATTGCTAACCTACTCATATTATTCAAAGCTCCCAACTCCTTCTTGTTCTTCCCATTTGTATGACCATTCGTCTTGCTGCTTTAGCTTTTCCAAAACCTCTTCATGTTCATACGGGCATTGTTCTTCCGTAAGTCTGTGCCTTGCGTTGTCTCCAAATGCTAACTCATACACCTCGTCTATGAATTCTTGATCTGTCATTTTATTTTGTTTTACTGTTTCAATGATTACTTTGTGTCCGTGTGGCATATTATTTCCTTTCTATTTATCTGGCCCAGTTATTAGCTTGAGACTGCATTGGCAAAGTCTTGTGCCTCCTTGTACTTATCCTTAGGCACAACCCATATACACCTAGCTCCGTACTTGTCCTTGAGTACATCCTTAACATCAAACGTGTCCCCCTTAATTGGAGTCCACTTCTTCATGTCTGTAGGATCAGGCATCAAAGCCATAGCATCAGCATGGCTCTCAGGAGGAGAGTAATAACCCTTCTTCTCCCTACCGTCTGACGTAAAGGAACAGAACTCGCATCCCAATTCCTTGAGATCCTCTTTTATCTCCTTGGTTCCAGCCCAAGCAACGAACAACCAACCCTCTGGTGCTGATTTTGGTTTACCGTAATAGCGACTCATAATATCTGGCCCAGTTATTAAAGGTTAGGAAGTAAAGCATCTAGTGATGCCCCGCCCTTGGCCAATGCCAAAGATCCCCATTCTCTATTGAAACTCGTCACAGCCTTGCGATTCTGCCATGCCTTGACGTTTCTGCTTATAACAGCCCGACCGTTATTCACGGGTAGACTCCGCTTGTTTGTGTTTGCACTTGTCATAATGCTTGATGGTTACAGAGGGGAAACCCTCCCTAGTACAGCGTCACATGACGACATACTAGGGAAGGTGCAGTACTAAGACTGCACTCCTTTCGATTATTGTTATTGCCATAGCTTCACCCCACTAATCGTATCTGATAACAGATAAGCAGTGAGCATAAAGCTAATGGCTGAGTACATTATTATTGTGAGCATAGCCCACCCTATTGTTTTTAGTATCTTCATATCTGGCCCAGTTATTAATTAGTTAACACAACAGAAGGCATCTCTCCTAATATATCCTCAGCAAACCTAATCACATCTTCTTTTGCTATGTAGGTTTTACCACCCCATCCAGATTCACCCATGAATTTTGGAGACATGGCGTAGACTTTTAGTTCTAATGCCATACTGTATGCTGATTCCAATTCAGCTCGAAGCTCGGCATTGTCCTCTTGTAGCCTGTTAATATAGTTCATAATATCTGGCCCAGTTATTATCCTTGACCGCACCCAACACCGCATCCAAGCCTACCCATGACTGGTGTATCACTTTCGTAATGATGGCTCATGCCGCCAGCCTTTCCCCATCCTCCGCAATTAGGGCATGCTGCTGCTGGGAGATTACCTTTGTACTTGTATCCCTTTTCATTTATTGCGCGTACCTTTTGCAACTTTTTGAATTTCTTTTCCAATTCTTTTTTATCTAGTTTCATTTTGTGTGTATGGTTACAGGAGAAACGATTCTCCTTTTTAATATCTGGCCCAATTATTGAGTAGATACTAAAAAGGAAAATCGCTCCGAAGAGCGATGTCCTGTACTGAGATATTATTATCTCGTTATATCTGGCCCAGATATTAAGCAGCTTCTTTTAGTTCAACTACGTTTTCTGGAGCATCCTTAGCAGCTTTGCGAGCGGCATCAATTTGACGTTGAGCTGCGCGTAGAGTCTTGGAAGCTTCCGCATCATCTTTGCAAAGATTGCGAGCGTATTTCATTAGCGCTTGAACCAAGTCTTTATTTTTTGTTGATCCCTTTTTCTTTCCCTTTGTAGATTTGCCGTGATTTTCTTGCCAAGTTGGAGCGACTAAATCACGGGCGCGTGATTCACTATATCCGCAATCTACAACCCATTGAATAATGGTCTCTCTTGAAACTTCATGGATCTCAATTGCCTCAACAATTGCGTCATGTAAAACTTTGCCTTGCTCAGCGATTGACTTTGCCGCGCCTTGAATCGTGGTGCGAAGTTTTTTGATCTCAACTGTTTCTGTATCACCAGAAATATGTCCATCATCTTCATTTTCAAACTTAACTTTTTCACAAGTAACAAGCTCAGGTAATTCCTCAGAAGAAATACGATTTGCAGCTTTTACGGTTGCGGCTTCACTTGCGATCTTTTCGATTTTGTTTTTCATTTTGTGTGTATTATTTTTTGGTTAAACTTCCCGCATTTGGGGGGAAGTGGAGATTTTTACCTCCCGTCTAATATCTGGACCAGATATTAGAAAGGAGCCAAAAGGCTCTTACTTCATTTATAAAGCGCAATTGCGTCCGCTGGATTGACTCGGAAATATCGACAATTAGTTTCTTGTGCGCCCTGAGATTGAAAAGCCCATTTTATGGCGGGATCTCAGTTGTGACCTTGCAAACCTAAAAGGCGGCAATTGTGAACTTAATACCCGCTTCATGATTAACTTGATAGGTCGAGGTGTTCCCCCGCCAAAAGGCGGGGATCTCGACCCGTCAAACTCTGAAGAGATCAGAAGCTTGGTGGGTCACGGTGCGGATCGTTTCAAGACATGTCCGCTGTCCAGTTTTAAGGAAAGGCATATTCCGTAGAATTATTCCGATTTAGTGTGTGTGCCGCCTTATCGTAAATCCGCGCTACTGGATCGAGTCTTAATTTGTCAGTGTTCATCGTTGTCAACTTCTTGACTAATCGCGAACTTAACAAAAGCGGGTTTCATTCCGGTCTCTTGATTTAGCTATCACTTTCTCACTAAATAAACTGTCTAGGTTACTTGGTCCTAGAGACTGCATTTTTCGAACTTATTTTTTTTCTAGAGTGCCAGCTCGTCGGCAACCTCAGTGTTCGGCATTCATCGTTTGAATCATCATTCAAATCACGAAGCGTTACACTAAGTAAAATTTTTCCACCGATGGAAAAAGCTTTTCTCGTTCGTGATATATCCCCCCCTTGCTTTTAATATCTGGTCCAGATATTGAGCTTATGAAATAAAAGCTTTGCCTAATATTTATATATATTAAATAAAGGGCGCTTTTATTGGGGTTTCTTGTTGTTTTGTTTTTTCCTTTGTTTATTTGCCTTTTTATTTGGGGATTTACTGAGGGATTCAAAAGGGACGGGGGGAGGAGCGGGGTGGCCAGCCCACCTCTCCTCTCACTACATATATGCCTTTTCGAGATTTCTGAAGAATTCCCCAAAAAGGTCTCTCTTATTTCCTTGAAATAGTGTAGGCTGTTTCGCCCATGTCTGATCTAATCCAAAGCCTTGAGAATGCACTGAAAGAAGATAAATACGCAAAGAGCGAAGAAGCCCTCAGGATAATTAGAAACGCCCTTAGACAGGCTTACAGGCTCAGTAATAAACAGACTGGCATTACTTGTTCTTGATTGGCTTAAACAAGCTACTCCACCAAGCCCATACCCTTGGGTTTTCAGACCATACAGAGCAGAGACCGTTGGCTAATCTATTAGTCAGTTTCTCTTCGTCTCCGCTATCTATATTCATTGAGTAATTAACGGCGTGTATCACTTCGTGAAGGAAAGTATTTGCTAATGCAGTGTTAGGTTGGTTGGCTACTATGGAAATAGTTAGTGCTGTTGTGTCACACCATCCGAGATTTTCCCCGGCTGAGCATTCATCAATCCATTTAATGGTGTATTGGAATCCCAGTATCTTTATTTCTGTAGGTTTTTTTGTAGCTGTGCATTTCATGGTGAACCCTTGTCACTGCGTATCTTAACCTTGGTTTGCTGTGTAAGACAAATCCGTCAGCCTTTAGGGTTTTTATAGTGTTTGCAAGAGCTTCAACGATCTCATCTTTTTGTGTGCATCCTGTGTGGAAGAGGGATGGGGAGATAATCTTGCACACTTCGTTTATTCTTATTTTTTTAGGCATTTTCTTTACTAACCCAAGGTTCCCCCATGTCTTCAACTTGAATATCATTTGAGTTTATGTGCGCCCTAATAACCTCTAGGTCTTGTGTTATATCTGGAACCTCTACGTCACTTGAAGAAACCTTTAATTCAAGTTGTAGTATTAATTTATTTAGTAAGTCTTTGTCCATTTCAAAAAGGAAACCCCCTCCTATTTGTCCTTAACCATTGAGAACATATCAGCATACTGCCCGTTGGGGGACGGGACTTGGGTGGGTAGGAGGGGGTTAATTGTTTTCTGGTTTAGCTATCCATTTAATATCTGGTTTAACAAAAAATTGATTTAAGAGATCAACCAAACAAATCATTCTTCCTATCTCAAATGCTGCGTATGAATCTACTCCGTCTAATATTTCTTCAATACTGCTAGGATTTATATCAATTGATTTTAATCCCATTTCTGAAAAGTAATCAGCAAGGTCGCTTGCTATTTCGCTGATTTCATCTTTGACCTTTTCTGGCTTAGTTAAGTCCAGCGGTTCTCCAAGATTAGCATCAATATCGCCCCGTAATTTGTTATGTCTATTGCAGTGTCTGATAAGCTTTCGTCCTTTACTTCTGGTTCACCTTTATTAGCTATTTGTTTCTTTGTTAAGTTGGCTAATCTCTGGATCTTATCATTAATCCTTACAGCAATGCCAAGTGTGTTCATGTTTTTCTCACCCCAACTGTCTATGTTTCTGCTTCCGTAATCAGATTGTTTTTTATCAAAAAGTTCACAAGCATCCATAGCGACAAGTAAACGCTCTAAGCCCATATGGGTTTTTAACTCCATACCACTATAGCATAACTCGGCTAGTTTTTTCTTTGGTATTACGCTTTTAGATTCAATTAAGGTACTAATCATCTCTTCTGCTTGGAGAGAAGTTAATGGAACATTGTTCATCGGTGCGGGGTTTTTTTGTTTTGGGTTATTTAATCTGTTATCAAGAAAGTCCATTTATTATTTGTCTGATTTTGTTTTTGTTTTATGCATTGGGCATTGATCACTTAGATAAAACACTGGCTTTCCGTTTTCACCGGGCCAGCCCCTTCCATGTCTATTGTCTATTTCAGGGCAAAGGCAACCTTTACCTACAGCTTCTAAGCTTCCGGGGTTTAAGTTTTCGCTAGGTGACTTATCTTTTTTGTTCATTTAAAAAAATAGCAAACAAAAGAGTGTTTCTATAAGGCTATAACGGGTGAGTGTATTGTCCTTGTTTTGGGGTCTCCCCAAACACCATGCTCTTTTGCTTGCTTAGTTTTAGTTTATTGTTTCAGACAAGGGGGTCACATCACCCCCTTATTGTTCTAGGATCTCCCTAGACACCATGTTTGACTAAAACATTTGATCAGTGTCATCTTTTGGGATGCCACCAATTACACCTACTGTTCCTACGCATTTAAGAGATGCTTTTGTCGCACCATCTTTATTCTCGTATGTTGAAACAGAGACTTCGCCAGTAGCGAAGGCAGCAGCCCCTTCTTTCAACTTATCAGCAAGTGAAATTGCTTTATCACCAAATGACAGAACATCCCAATATGTCTGGAAAGTTCTATCTTCTGTTCCTACTTTTTCTGTTACGATTGTCACAGTAAGCATTGGATTACCATTTTTGGTTTCTCTTACTTGTGCATCTCTTACTACTTTACCTACTATTGCAACTTGATTCATTATGCTTAGTTTTATTTTAGTTTCGTTTGATTTGATTAGATAGGCTCTAACCTTAGCCATAGCGATTATCTCAATTTGCTGAACCCGTTGTCTGCTTATTCCCATGATGTTCCCAACCTCAGATTGAGTAAGCATGGTGTTTTCCTCTAAGCTGTCTTTATAACTAGGCCCATAAACCTTAATTAATCTATTCCTGTTTCTATTAGAGTACAAACAATCTAAACAAATTGTCGGCACATCTGGCAGAGGAGAGAAATAAAGATCTCCGCATGTTTCGCAGAAATACAATCCTCCATCTCCGGGTTCACGATGTATAACATAGTGGGACATTGTTACAAGGACTTTTTACATCTTTTTACATATCTTTCCAAACATTTTATTCTGATACTGCTTATCTACATACATAATATGTACCTCAGTTAACTAAGGGGGTTTATTTAAAAAACCCCCATTAATATAACTTAGCTATGTTCGGTAGGGGGATTGGAGGAGGACACACTACTCCCTACCGGGAGGAAGTAGTCTTAACCATAGTTCGTATAGGTTTCATGGTTTCGGAACGTATTTACTTAGCTGAGACTAGCGGAACTCGGTCATCCTGTAATTCCATAAGTAAATTAACTCTGCACAAGGCAATGGCGGTCGCATCTTTAATAACGCGCATCGATATAAATTTAACGAAGAGTTGGTATTAATGCTTTTCTACAAGCGGGAGACTTTTTCAGAACACCCCTCACCCTCGCTGACGTTTCATTCTCTTTCGCCAGAAGTATGTCTGCGACAGACAGAAAACTATTCTTGCTGTTGTGTCAAACAAAATCTAATATGTCGTCTTGTTGTGTCGCAATTAGGTTTACTAGAAGTCTTTACAGAGGAACACAAAGGTTTATGGAGGGTAATGATAAAGAACCCAGCAATGCCTTACCCGGTAGTGGCAGGGCAGAGGTTGGTGAAGAAGGAGTTTCCTCCGATTTTGAAAGTGATCCACGAATCAAAAGAGGAAGCAGAGAAGGAAGCCATTTGGTTGAGCCAGCATCTGGAGGATGTGGAGAAGAGGAAGATGAAAAGAAGAAAGAAAAAGAGGCGGTAGCTTTTATAAACTGGCTGGCTAGGAGAACTGGAGCAAGGCCAGCGGTGATGAAAGCTGTTTGGATGGCGATAATACAAGAAGCCCCTTCTTATTTAATCGAAGAAAATAAATCAATAAATTTAGGGTTTGCTCAAATACATGCTTTTCCTTACAGGAAAAACTGGAAAGAGATACTAAGCGCAAAGTTTCCTAGATTAGTGCCATCTTTAAAAACCACACCAAAAGAATTAGTTGATTCTTATCTCTACAATGTCGGTTGGGATTCGGAGATTTACAACACTGACTTATGCGAGTTTAATAAAATAAATTCAACCATAGGTTGGAATTTGGACATATCTGTAAACAGACAGTGGTATAGGGTTACAGGAGATTACGAGAGAAGTAAGAGAGCTAGTCTAGGGTCTACAGGGTATGGTAAAAGATTTTTGAATTTAGTTAGATCAAACGCTAGTAAAATTTTTAGTTTTTTTGCAAAATATGTTACGCAAACGTCTATACCGTGTGCGGCAATTCGTGATGGCGGTGGGAAGCGCGGTCAATATTTGGTGTCACATATCCCCAAGGGGAGAGTGCGTCCAACGTCTCCTCAAGGCATCCCGTCTTTTATTGTCAGCGATAACAGGGAAGAACAGCTTAAATCCCCAGAGAGCGGGCTTATACAGGGAGAGATTAAAGAAGTGCGCCCAGTGTCCGATATACCATACTCAATTAAAGACTTGTGGAAGTAAGGAAACGCTTGAAGAAAGCGGTAATGTTATGGGTTGTTTGTGCTTTATGCCTTTAAAGGCAAAGTATAATGTTGATTGCTGGTTAAGAGAAAATGAAAACAGAATCGGGCCAATTGCCAGAGAATACGGATGGGGAGACTCCATCAGAAATAAGTGATCCTATATCTGGGCCAGTTATTGATAAGGGTGATGATGCCGAATCACGGCTTAAAGATGAGGACATAGATGAAGCAGCATCAGAGCTTGGTCTTACAAAGCTTAGGGCAGAGACGGTTAGGAAGCTTAAAAATGTTGGCATTGCTGCTGAACAAGCCGGTGCAATAAGAGTGGCTCTTGGTCGTGTTTTAGTTTCAGATGACAGACTTGATGAGTTACTTGATGTAGCAATGTCTGTTGCAAAAAGCAGCCCAGATGATGAAACTAGAATAAAAGCTGCTTCAGCGGGGGCCAGTTTAGCAAATCAGATTTCGCGTAATGCTGAACTGATTTACAAAATGGCTAGTAATCAAATGCTAGAGAAGCCTCAGGAGAAAAGAAAATTCCAAGGCATGATTCCTGAGCATGTAGTTGTTCCTGTTCAAAATAACGTAGAGGTTAATTTAACAGAAAAAGCACCTTAATGGTACAATTCGCCTTCAATGGCGATTACTAAAAGGCGCAATACAGGGAGGCCAAACAACTTTGACGCTTCTTTGAAAAGAGCGGTTGAGTTAACTCCTCCTGATTTGTTTGCTCACAACACCGCTGATAAAGCTGAGCATATAAAAAACATTCTCGGTATAGAAGGCGATGCTGTTGGAACCCTTAACACCCAAGAACTATTTAATAAAACAACTGATGGAGGATATTTCTAATGAGTAACACAATTAAAATTAAGCGCAGCACTGGATCATCTGCGCCAAATCCAAATTTAAGGCAAGGTGAGATAGCTTATGCTGAAGGTAGTAAAGCTTTGTATATAGGTGCTGGAACTGAAGGGAGTGCGCCTAATTACTCTGCTAGTTCAATGCACATTATTGGTGGAGCAATTAATAACCTAATTGCCCCTACTGGTAGTTTGTCTATGAACAGCCAGAAGATTACCAATCTTGCTGACCCAACAAGCATTACAGATGCGGTTAACAAGCGGTATGTAGATTCTCATGTTCAAGGATTAGATGTAAAAGAATCAGTGCGAGTTGCCACAACAACACAAATGCCTAGTGGGTTCCCTGCTAGTTATGGAGGGTCAACAAGTGGAGGGCAAAATGTAATTGATGGTGTAACTCTTGCTGACGGAGATAGGGTTTTGGTTAAGTCAGAAGCCTCTAATGATGCGGCATCAGCAGGGAATGGTATTTATGTTTACACTACGTCAGGACATAACTTTTCAAGGGCAACTGACTTTAATGAGAACGATGAGGTAACTGCAAATGCTTTTGTGTTTGTTGAGGAGGGTACTGTAAATGCTGATAATGGATTTGTTTTAACAACCAACAATGTAATTACAATTGGAACCACTGCTATTCAGTTTACCCAATTTTCTGGGGCTGGTCAGATAGTTGCTGGAAATGGGATTAGTAAAAGTGGCAATACTTTAAATGCAGCTTTAACCACAAATGGCGGCTTAGAGATTCACAACACACAGATGCGTGTCAACTTAGGTGCGTCATCTATTAACGGAACCCTTCCTACATCAAAGGTTACTACAGAAGCAATAGCAGATGGAGGATCTAACTTAGCAACAGCAGATCAGATACATACTTTTGTTACTGGCAGTTATGCTGGGGATATAACGTCTGTATCTGCGGGAACAGGATTAGGCGGTGGAGGCACAACAGGAACTGTTAACTTGTTTGTTGATTTAGAAGAAGTAGCAAACGGAGCTTCTGACCCAGTAGGTAATGATAAACTTGTTTATGTCACAGGGGGTGGTGATACAAAAAAATATGCCTTCAGTGATGTACCTTTAACAATTTTTGATTCAGCTACATTCATTAAAGATTCATCAATAATAGACTGTGGAACATTTTAGTAAATGGCTAACACACTTCAGATTAAGCGCAAGGCAACTGCTGGCGTACCTAGCGGTTTAGCGGCTGGCGAGTTAGCAGTTAATCTACATGACAGTAAGTTATATGTCGGCAACGCTGCTGCCAATGGTGTACTACAGTTAAACAATCATCTTCCCCTAGCTGGCGGCACACTTAGCGGCCCATTACAAGTTGGGAACTCTGTTAGTGGCGAAACACAATTGGTAACATTCAATTCTGAAGGCGGTGCTGAGGTTGGTCTTCTAGTAAAGTCCAGAACTAACAGGGCTAAAATCAGGGTAGCAGACAACGACACAAGCACATACATAGTAGCTGAGAATTCAGTCAGAAGTTTTGGAGCATTCTCTACCGCTGCGTCAAACAACTTTAATATTTTAGCAAGTGGTTTTGCAGGGCTAGGTTTAACGACCCCATCATACCGCCTTCATTTAAAGGATTCAGTTGATAACACCTTTGAATCTGGGTTTTGTATTGAACGATCTGCTGATACCGCAAAGACATGGATCAACACTAAAGGTGGAGCTACCAATTTTAACAACCAGAACCACGCTGGCAGTGCTGGGCTGAGTTACAAATGGCATACAGACGCTTCAGAGAAAATGGTTCTGGACACCTCTGGCAGATTAACAATAAACGGTGGTTTAACGCTTCAAGAGTCGGACGGTCGTTCAACTGTAACTTTGGTTGGAACTAAAACTTCTGACGGAAACTTTGGTGATATTTTAGGATCAAACAATTCCGACACTGGCAGGGCGCAAATTTCATTTAGACGAGACGGCCAAAACGATGCGGCTGCGATTCTTTTTTACACCGAAGCTACGTCTGCTCACATGACGGAGAAGATGCGGCTGTCTTCTGGTGGCCAGTTAACAGTTTCAAACGACACAAACACTTACCATGTTTTAGGCCGAGCAAAGGTAGGTTACATCGGGCATGATGATTTCGCTGGCTTCTCGCACATTGATTGCGG
>MDTG01134798.1_pt1 | contig 10963 bp, 8 predicted proteins | sample 811421 | NCBI WGS metagenome assembly MDTG01 (sample SAMN05326645, study PRJNA326480) | marine metagenome | isolation source: seawater | place: Pacific Ocean: South East | collected 2011 | reverse complement strand
GGAGTCCCTCGCCTGGGGAACGGTGATGGCCAGTTTCACCATCGCGGCTTTCGGGCTCGATGGGATCCGGGCCGCGGACGACCCTTCGATCGCCGAGAGGATGAAGGCGTTCAAGGCCATCGGCCGGATCGGCTGAGCCGCGAACACGTTTTCAGAATGTCCCGGAACCGGCCTTCGCCGCGGCGGTACCGTGTCTGACATGTCGCCCAAGAACATCCATCGTCTTCTTCTCCTGCCCGTGGTCTACACCTGTCTGGCAGGATCCCCGATCGCCCCTGCCCAGACCACGGGTTGGACGCCTTTCAGCGATCTGGCGGGTTCCGATTCGATGCGGGAGGTCGGTCGAGCGGCCCGTCGGATCGGCGGGGGCGGGATCATCCGCGACATTCGTTTCGATGATTCACATGCCTACTGGCTCTCCCCCGACGGTTGGAAGCAGGTGGATCTGGAGAGTGGGGACATCGAAGAGGCGGATCCCAAGGCCCTGCCCGCTCGGGCGGGTCGAGCCGGTGGGGATCGCGGCAGACGTGGGCCGCGACCGGCTCGCGGCCGCCAGCTGACCGAGGCACGATCTCCGGTGGAACCCTGGACGGCGGTCCACCTCGATCACGATGTCTGGATTCGATCCGAGGATGGGGTGGAGCTTCCCGTGACCACCGATGGCACCGAGGCGTTCCGCTACGGCACCGCCTCCTGGGTCTACGGCGAGGAACTCGACCAGACCGAAGCCATGTGGTGGTCGCCGGACGGTCGGTACCTGGCCTTCTACGCCTTCGACGTCTCGCCGACCCGCGATTACCACCTGGTCGATGGTCTGACCGGGCTTCGCAGTGAAATCAAGAGCGAGCGTTATCCCAAGGCGGGGGATCCGAATCCGATCGCGGGACTTCGGATCTTCGAGAAGGAGACCGGCGAGATGGTCACGGTCGACGTTGGTGCCGACACCGATCAGTACGTCTACGCGGTTCGCTGGACGCCCGAAGGTGATGAACTGCTGTTCAGCCGGACCAATCGCCACCAGGACCACCTTGAAGTCATGGCCGCGGACCCGGAGACCGGCGAGTGTCGGTTGGTGGTGGAGGAACGCCAGGACACCTGGCAGCGGAACCGCCCCACGATGAGATTCCTCGAGGATGGTCGTCGCTTCATTTGGGAGACCGAGAAGAGCGGTTGGAAGCAGTTCGAACTTCGGGATCTCGACGGCTCCCTCCTGGCCCCCCTGACCGGTACGTGGCTCGGGACCAGCCAGGCACCCGTGGAGTCGATCGTGCGGATCGACGAGGACGCCGGCGTCCTCTGGTACACGATGCGGAGCAGTGAGACCCCGATCAACAACCAGTTGCATCGAGTGAATCTCGACGGCACCGACGAGCGGCGTTTCACGAGCGTGGACCTGAACCACGGCGGATTCAGGATCTCCCCCGACGGTCGAGTGGTCGCGGCGGTTCGGCAGGCGGTGGATCGCGCGCCGGAGACGGTGATCTACGACGAGGATGGTCGCGAAGTCGCGGTTCTCGCTTCCGGCGACGACTCCGGCCTCGCCGATGCGGGACTCTCCGGAGGGGAACTCGTTCGATTCACGGCGCCCGACGGCACGACGCCGCTCCACGCGATCCTTCATCTTCCCGCGGGGGTCGACCGCTCCGCAGTGGGCAGGTACCCACTGGTGATCGACGTCTACGGCGGACCGGAGTCCAGAGGCCCCTCGAACAGCTGGAGCCCCGCCAATGCCCTGTGCGAACTCGGATTCGCGGTTGCGAAGATCGAGAACCGAGGGACGATCGGCCGGGGCAAGGCCTTCGAGGCCGCCACCTACCTGCAGCTCGGTGGCCCCGATCTCGATGATCAGGTCGCCGGCGTGAAGGCGATCCTCGAGGCCCATCCCGAGATCGATCCGGCCCGGGTCGGGATCACCGGTCACAGCTACGGTGGCTATCTCGCGGCCCTGGCCCTCGTGCGGTACCCCGAAGTCTTCCGAGCCGGAGTCGCGGGAGCCCCGGTGACCGACTTTCGAAACTACGACACGATCTACACCGAGCGCTACATGAGGACGCCCGCGGAGAATCCGGCTGGTTACGACTCGGGCAGCGCGGTCAAGCTCGCGGGCCGCCTCGAGGGCGCTCTCCTCCTGCTCCATGGGATGCAGGACGACAACGTCCATCCCTCGAACACCTTCCAGATGGCGGCGAAGCTCCAGGATGCGGACATTCCGTTCCAGATGCAGCTCTTTCCGAATGCGACGCATGGAATCGGCAGTGCTGCCTACCGGTCTGCCAAGTGGTCGTTCCTCCAGAAGCACCTGGATGCCGCGTCGACCGCCGGAGAGGCTCCGTGACCACGGAATCCGCCCCGGACACGGAATCGCGTCCACTGCCGCCTGACCGCGGAGACATCGACACCGAGCGTCCCCATCCCTCGGGCGTCCCGCTGGAATCCCTCTCGAGCGAGGCGCTGGTCAGGATGCTCGCCGGCGATCAGGAACGAGCGGTGAACGCGGTCGAAGCCGTCGCGACCGGGATCGCCGCCGTGGCCGACGACGTGGTGGCCGGCATCCGTCGTGGTGGACGCCTGGTCTACCTGGGAGCGGGCACCAGTGGACGGCTGGGCGTGCTAGACGCCTCGGAATGTCCACCGACCTTTCGGTGCGATCCGAAATCCGTGGTGGGGCTGGTCGCCGGAGGGGACTCCGCCTTGCGTCGTTCGAGCGAAGGTGCGGAAGACGACCCCCGTGGCGCAATCCCCGAGCTCGACGGGCTCGGCATCGGTCCCGAGGACGTGGTGGTGGGCATCGCCGCGGGGGGCACCACGCCCTGGGTGCTTGGGGGGATCGCGGAGGCCTCGATCCGAGGGGCCCGGACCGCGTTGGTCTGCTGCGCCCGCCGTCCAAGGCCGGAGGGATGCGATCACCTGGTGGTGCTCGAGACCGGACCGGAGCTCCTGGCCGGATCGACGCGACTGGCCGCGGGGACCGCGACCAAGATCGCCCTCAATGCCCTGACCACCACCGTGTTCACCAGGCTGGGAAAGGTTCGAGGGAGCCGCATGATCGATCTGCGTGCGACCAACGAGAAACTTCGGGACCGATGCCTGCGGATCATCTGCGAACTCTTCCCCTCCCTTGGGCGGTCCGATGCGGATCGAGCCCTGCTGGCCGCGGGTGATTCGCTGCGCGAGGCGGTGGAGCATCTGGAAGCCGGAGACCACGAGCGACGCATTCCCTGAGCGGGGCTTCGGCCCCCCGGTCGACGACGAGAAGAACCCCCGCCGAGTGAAACTCGGCGGGGGTTCTTGAATCTGTGCCTGCGGGAGCAGTTCGGTTCGTCGATCAGACCTGGTCGTTCAGGGTCTTGAGCGCCCGGACCTTGACCGCCTTGGAGGCGGGCTTCGCCTTGAACATCATCTCTTCGCCGGTGAAGGGGTTGGTGCCCTTGCGAGCCTTGGTGGCCTTCTTCTTCTTCACGGTCATCTTCATGCCCATGAGCTTGACGGGGGTGCCCTTCTTGAGGTCGGCCACGATCAACGACTCGAGGGCGCCGAGGACGGTGGTGATCTCCTTGCGGCTCATTTCGGTCGCGTCCGCGATCGTGTTGAAGATCTGGCTCTTGGTCCGCGGGTCCGCGGATCCCTTGATGGTCGCGGTCTTCTTGACGGCCTTCTTGGCGGGAGCCTTCTTCTTGGCGGTCGTCTTGCGAGCGGTCTTCTTCGTCGCGGCCTTGCGAACGGGCTTCTTCTTCGCTGTGGTCTTGCGGGCGGCGGGACGACGAGTGGTCTTCTTCTTGGCCATGGTGTTGCAGTTCCTCTTGCGGCCCTGGGTGGGATCCGGTCCGTCACCGACTACGATCCTGAGGGGTTACGCCGCGGCTGCGTGGCGATGCCGTCATGCTCGATGTCGAGGGTGGATGATCCCGATCCTTCGGGACGCTGTTCCTGGTCGGCCGAGCCTCCACATGGAAGTCAGCCTGGTGACTAGCTGCCCCGGGACCACTCCATTGGTCCCACCGAGCCACGAAAAGGCCGGCAGAAGGGGGCTTCGGAAAGATGGTCTCGTCGGAGAAACGCACCTTTCCGGCGGGAATCTAGCGGTCACCGGCGCATTCGACAACACGTGCGGGGGTTCAAACCGGGGAAAAGGCTGTATTTTCAGTGGTTTTCAATTCCCGAAGTCCTCTGGCAGGTCTTTAGGAACTTGAATTTCCGGGCTTTTCAGGTTTTGCGGCGTCGGGGATTGTCGAAGGGGCATCGAAGATCGAGCCGAGATCCGACAGGCCGAAGTCCGCTTCGAGCTTCTCTTCGTCGGCGTCACCGGCCCGGGGAACGGCGCTTTCGACCGGGGTGGCAGTGATTCTCACCGGTCCCGTCGAGATCGAGGTTCCCGCCTCGAATCGGCGACGACGTTTCCGGGGCTTGCCGTCTTCGGGGTCGTCTCGGAGATCCACCGCCGCCCAGCGGCGATCCTCTCGATACAGCAGGAACGCGAGGTCCGGGACCGATTCGTCGTCGATCACCAGATCGCAGCTGGGGTCACGTCCGATCAGTACCCGGTCGGCTCCCGCCAGATCGAGCAGGCGGACGTCGGGTCGATCCGGATCGATGCTGCGGCAGGCCAGGATGAGGGATGGTGATTCCAGGGCCGGTTTCCGCAGTTCGCGATCCACGAAGTCAACCCGGGTACGGACCACCGGCTCCCTCGTTCTTCGGATCGGCACCGGGGGAACAGGGGCCGGAGAGGTCTTCATGCCATCCACCCAGATGACGACGGGACCCAGATTCACCCATGCCTCCTCGGGATCGAAGCGGTGCATGCTGATCGGGCCGGTCGGTGATTCCACTCCGGCGGTGCTGTTGAGATCCACGGCGTACCACGAGGATTCGTGCTAGAAGACCAGGGCGTGACGCCGGCTGATCAGGTCATTGGAGATCACGATGCCCGATGCGGGATGGCGTCCGATCAGGATGGCGGCGCGAGCGGCGACCCGCTTGGTGTGAAGCAGGGAGCCGTCGGGTCGGGCGACGAGGAGATCGGTCATCGCGGAATGCTCTCCGCTGGTCGGATGAGGGGGATGTCGGGCGAGAGGATTCATCAGCCCGCTCTACGTGGTCCCCGAGTGGATTCGGCTCGGATGAGGATGGATGATCCCGGAATTCAGGCCTCGGAGCCGGCATCGCCTGCGATCACGGGAGGTCGACCCACCGAGACGTAGGTGAAGCCGAGATCCGCCATCTGCTGGCGGCGATAGACGTTGCGCCCGTCGAAGATGGTCTTCGTGCCCAGCATCTTCCCGATCTTCTCGAAGTCGGGCGACCGAAACTCGTTCCATTCGGTGCAGACCACGAGGGCATCGGCGTCGGCCAGGCATTCGTACATCCCGGCCGCGTGTTCGGCGGGAGGGAATTCGGCTTCCAGATGCTCGAGACCCTCGGGGCAGAACGCCTTGACCTTGGCACCGGCCGCGACCGCCATCTGCATCAGGGCGATCGCCGGGGCTTCCCGGATGTCGTCGGTCTTGGGCTTGAAGGACACCCCCCAGAAGGCGAGGGTTCGGCCACTGAGGTCGGTTCCCATGACGTCGGTGATCTTGTTCCAGAACCAGGATCGCTGCTCCTGGTTGACCTCGTGCACCGCCTCGTTCAGCTTGCAGGGCAGTCCCGCCTGGCGACCCATCGAGCACACCGCGAGGGTGTCCTTGGGGAAGCAGGAGCCTCCGTAGCCGAGGCCCGGATACAGGAACTGGTTTCCGATCCGGCGGTCGGCGCACATGCCCTCGCGGACGTTCTTGATGTCCGCGCCGTAGGACTCGCAGAGCCGCGAGATCTCGTTCACGAACGAGATCTTGCAGGCCAGCATCGCGTTGGATGCGTATTTCACCATCTCGGCACTTCGGACATCCATCATGTAGATGGGGTTGCCCTGGCGGACGAACGGTTCGTAGAGATCCCGCATCGCGGCCTCGGCCCCATCGCTCTCGATTCCACAGACCACGCGATCGGGCTTCATGAAGTCGTTGATCGCGTCGCCCTCCTTCAGGAACTCGGGGTTGTCAGCGATGTGGAAGGGGGCCTTGGTGTGGCTGCGAATCAGGTCCCGGACCTTGTGGCTGGTTCCCACGGGGACGGTGCTCTTGACCACCACGGTCTTCGGGGTCTGGTCGACGCCTAGGGAGTCGATCACCTTCGCGATGTCCTCCGCCACCCTGAGGACGTACTGCAGATCCGCGGAACCATCGGTGTCGCTCGGGGTTCCCACGCAGATGAAGATCACTTCCGCGTCTCGATAGGCCGCGGTCTTGTCGGTCGTGAAGCCCAGTCGTCCCGATTCGGTGTTCCGGACGATCATCTCGCTCAGGCCGGGTTCATAGATCGGGCTTTCGCCTCGTTTGAGCATGGCGATCTTGTTCTCGTCGACATCCAGGCAGGTCACGTCATTGCCGGTCTCGGCAAAGCAGGCACCTGTGACGAGTCCGACGTAACCGCTGCCGACCATCGTGAGCTTCATGAACGGGATCTCCACTGAATCGGGATCGAAATGTGGCTCGCGACGAGGAAAACTCGCTTCGCGAACACGGGAAGTTGAACCGTAGTCTCTTCTTCGGCCATCGACCACACCCGCTGCACGGGTTGGCGGAAATCGGCGACCGAAGGTGAGGAACGCGCAGAAGCGGCGCGGATCAGATCCCGACGACCCCCTCGGATCGCAGGAGGAACGTCTTTATCCCACCCCAGGGGCCCTCCCTGCCTTCACCGCCGAACCCCCCGACGTCCCCCGATGACACCACGCGATGGCAGGGAGTGATGATCGGTTGGGAGTTTCGACGCATCGCCTGGCCCACCGCTCGGGAGGATCCCGGTCGGCCCACATCCGCCGCGATCAAGCCGTAGGTTCGGGTCGATCCGTGGGGAATCTTCCGGGTCGCCCGCCAGACCCGCCGCTGGAACGGGGTTCCCTGGGGAAGTTCCACGTCATCGAAGGAGATCATCCGGCCGCTCATGGCGGCAAGGATTCGACGGCCCAGATCGCCCAGCAGGCTCGGGTCGTGACGACCGGGCAGTCGAGCCCCCGATCCGTCGGCTGCTGATTCGTCCAGCATTCGAAGCCAGCCGGTACGGATCCCGGCTCCATCGGACACCAGGTAGAAGGGGCCGGTGGGGGATTCGAGGATGCGATGTCGGGATCCATTCACCGCCGCAGCGTAATCCCGATCCTTCTCGCCGCATCATCCGGCCCGGAGTACCGTCGAGGCTTCGTCCGACTCCCGAGGCCATCAGATGTCATCCGGTTCGATCGTCTCACCTTCGCCTCGATGTCCTCGATGTGGCTACCAGCTGCGGGGAACTCTGGATTCGTGGGCGACCTCCTGTCCGCTGGTCCATCCCTGCAGCGAGTGCTCCTACGAGATCGATCTCGGCGAGGTTCATTCGGTCCCGGACGCTCCAGACTGGTTCGTGGGCGCGGCGACCAGCGTTTCAGGATGGTGTCGCCGGGCACCGGGCAGCCTGGTTCGAATGATGGTGCCGTTCTGGCCGTGGAGGCAGCTGGGACTGGCTTCACTCGATCGAACGATGGGTGTCCGAGATCTGTTCGCGTGGTCGGGGCTGGTGGGGGGAGCCCTGGTCGCAGTCGTCCTGCTCGCGTTGATGTCGGTCGAGGGTTGGAACATCGTCCACGAGGTGGAAGCCAGGATCGGGTTTCGGGAGATGGAACGGGACGCCATCGCTCGTCACGAGGCGTCGGTGGCAGCCGGGGAACGGGCATCCCAGGCCGACGACCCGCGTCTGACTCTCGCCCTGGAGGCGTTCGGTCGTGCATCGGCCGTTCCCATCGGAGTGGCCGGGAGCAGCCTCGATCGCATCCGGGCGATGACGACCGGCAACGACGTGCCCAGGACCAAGGTCCTCATGCTGAGTGCCGACAGGGACGGCGGTCTCTCGGTCAGGCAGAGAACCGTCCTGCCCTGGCAGTACACCATCATCGGTCCCAGAAGTCTCCTCGACGTCTTCAACCCGAGGTGGGGAATGCTCATGCTTCCCCTGCTGGGCTCGATGGCGGCGATGTCCGGCCTGGGATTGACGGTCTCCCGCAGTTTCAAGAAGGCCGGGATCTCACCCTGGATCCAGTTCCGGCTCGCGGTGCTCTCCTCCAGCATCCTGGTGCCGGTCCTCCTGTTCATCGCGGTGAGAATCGCCCTGGCTCCCGAGGTCCGTACTGGTTGGTCGGTCAACGGGTACTGGTTGAGGACCATCCTCTACGCGGCGGGGGGGGGCACGCTGCTGCTCCAGGCCTGGTGGTGGGGGGCGTTTCGAATGCTCAAGGCCCGCTTCGCGTTTCTGACGGCGTTCATCATGGTGATCTTGCTCAGCATCCTGACCTTCATCCTGGCTCCCGCGATCGGCCTGCTGTTCGCGGTCCGCTTCTCTTGAACGACGGTTCCGGCGTCGACGCTCCCGCCCCTTGCGCAGTCCGTGGGTGACATCGGAGATGACGTTGGTCGCCGGCCTCGGCCCTCGTGGCCGACCGAGGGGTGATGGATCGCGGAGGAATCCCGGCTCCAGAGGACGGAGAACTCCGGCTGGGCCTAGAATCCCGGCATGAGCAACACCCAGACCGTGACTTCGACCGTGATCGACCACGACCCCGTCAGCCGTTCCATCGTCGACCTGCTCCGGGAGGCCGACCCGGCGGTCGCCGACGTTCTGGTGGCGGAGGCGGATCGGCAGTCCTCGACCCTCGAACTGATCGCAAGCGAGAACCACGTCACTGGCCCGGTGATGCACGCGGTCGGGACTTGGATGACCAACAAGTACGCCGAGGGATATCCGGGCAAGAGGTACTACGGTGGTTGCGCTCACCACGACGTGATCGAAGACCTCGCCCGGGATCGGGCCAAGGAGCTCTTCGGATGCGGGTTCGCCAACGTGCAGCCCCATTGCGGAGCCAATGCCAACATCGCTGCCTTCATGGCGCTGCTCAAGCCCGGGGACACCGTGCTGAGTCTTCCCATCAGTTCCGGCGGCCACCTCAGTCACGGGTTGAAGCCCAACTTCTCGGGGACCTTCTTCAACATCGTGGACTACGGGCTCGATCCCGAGACCGAAACGCTCGACTACGACGAGATCGCGAGAATCGCGCGTGAGTCCAAGCCCCAGCTGATCATCTGCGGTTACTCCGCCTATTCCCGCGTGATCGACTTCAAGCGGTTCCGGGAGATCGCGGACGAGGTCGGCGCGTACCTCATGGCCGATATCGCCCACATCGCGGGGTTGGTGGCTTCCGGCGTGCACCCCTCGCCCTTCCCGCACGCCCACGTGGTCACCACGACCACCCACAAGACCCTCCGCGGGCCCCGGGGCGGTCTGGTGCTCTGCGACGACGCCGAGATCGCCAAGAAGATCGATCGCAAGGTCTTTCCCGGCAGTCAGGGCGGCCCGCTGATGCACGTGATCACCGCGAAGGCCGTGGCCTTCGGTGAAGCCCTCAAGCCCGACTTTCGAACCTACTGCGAACAGGTCGTCGCCAACGCCCGGGCTCTCGCCGAGGCCCTGGTCGGTCACGGATACCGACTCTGTTCCGGTGGCACCGACAACCATGTGATGCTGGTCGACCTGCAACCTCGTGACGCGGATCTCACTGGAGCGGATGCCGAGCAGTGGCTGGAATCCGCGGGGATCATCGTCAACAAGAACGGGATTCCCAACGATCCTCGACCGCCGATGGTCACCAGTGGACTCCGGCTCGGCACCCCGGCCCTGACGACCCGGGGGCTCAAGGAGGCCGAGATGGTTCAGGTCGCATCCTGGCTCGACCGGGTCATGGCCTCCGGTGGTGACGCCGGGATCTGCGCCACGGTCCGTGAGGAGATCCGCACCTTCTGCGAACGATTCCCCCTGCCGCACTGACCGTCATCGGTTCGGAGTCCGCCATCATGCCGATCGTCTCCTCGCTCGTCCTCGCCGCGGTGTTCGCCGTGACGGGGGATGTCGCCATGTCACCGGCCAGCGGCCGCCCCAATTTCGTGTTGATCATGGCTGACGACATGGGCTACTCCGACATCGGTTGCTTCGGGGGTGAGATCCGGACTCCCAATCTGGACCGACTCGCCGCCGCCGGGGTTCGATTCACGAATTTCTACAACACCGCGCGGTGCTGCCCGACCCGGGCGGCGCTCCTGACCGGCCGCTATCCGCACCAGGTGGGGGTCGGGCACATGGTCTACGACGGGGGATGGGATGGATACCGCGGCGAACTCGCCCGGGACAGCGCATCGATGGCCGAGGCCCTGGGGGCGGCGGGATACGCGACGGGGATGAGCGGGAAGTGGCACGTGACCCACAATCTCGGAACCCCTCGGGAGGGGATCGAGCCGGAGGAACGCACGAACTGGCCGCTCGATCGCGGTTTTGAATCCTTCTACGGCACGGTTCACGGAGCGGGAAGCTTCTTCGACCCCGTCACCCTCGCCCGCGGTGAAAACTACATCGAACGGGATCGCGACGACTTCCACTACACCGATCGGATCAACGAGGAGGCCGCCGACTACATCCGACGTCATGCGGCTTCCGAGGATGATCGTCCGTTCCTGCTCTACGTCGCCCATACCGCCCCGCACTGGCCGCTTCATGCTAGGCGGAAGGACATCGAGGCCTGCGCCGGCCGGTACGACGATGGATGGGACGCTTTGAGGTCGAGCCGTCACGAGCGGATGAAGGCGATGGGGCTGGTCGATCCCGCCTGGCCACTGACCGATCGGGATCACCGGGTGAAATCATGGGAGGACGTGGAACATCCGGAGTGGCAGGCCCGTCGCATGGAGGTCTACGCCGCCCAGGTCGAGCAGCTCGATCGCGGGATCGGACTGATCACCGATGCCCTTCGGGAGACCGGCCGGTTCGAGAACACCGTGATCGTGTTCATCGCCGACAACGGGGGGTGCGCCGAGGAGATCAATCCGAAGTGGGGTGGCCTCAGCAT
>MDTG01124371.1_pt1 | contig 10963 bp, 10 predicted proteins | sample 811421 | NCBI WGS metagenome assembly MDTG01 (sample SAMN05326645, study PRJNA326480) | marine metagenome | isolation source: seawater | place: Pacific Ocean: South East | collected 2011 | reverse complement strand
CGATGGATTTGGCAAACTCCGTGAGAAGATTATCAGAATTGGAGGCGCTCCTTCCACCGGCCGAGATGGCGACAAGCCAATAATCGTAGGAGATGATTGAAATGGGGACCACCATTACCAAAGAGCAAAACTCCGAAGCCGCTAAGACAGCTGCAGACAATCTTAATTCACGCTTCAAAGACGCTGGAATCTCAGCCGAAGTTGTAGAACACAAATCTGGGAAAAGGTATGAATTTGTTAGAATAATGTGCTCTCCAGACCAATGGCGAGCGGTTGCGAAACACATGAAATTTGAATTGGGCGTAAATCATTGTGCTATGGTTTCAGGGACTCATTATCCTTCAGGAGGAGATAAGGGCTGGGAAGTTGCATACCACTTGCACCGCTGGCCTATCATGAATGTTGAAGCCCACACAATGGTTGTCCATGAAGGAGAATCTCTCAAGGGAGGTGACATTCCAATGGAATTTGAAGTATTCATCAATCTACCTGAAGGAGACTCACCCTCTGTCCCCTCAATCCAAGACTTATGGGAAGGGGCTGATTGGAATGAGAAAGAGACATGGGATTTAGTGGGGATAGATTTCGAAGGACACGTCAATATGCACCGCGTCCTAAACCCTCACGATTCCCCAGTAGGTTTCCATCCTTTGCAGAGGCAACACAAAATTCGATATCACGATTTCAATGAAATGTATGATGACCCACAAGGCTTTGGTCGTAAACCGGTAGATGAGGGCCGGGTAAAGTGAGGCGGTATCATGGCAGAAATGTGGATTACAATGGGGCCTCAGCACCCAATGACTCACGGACTTTGGACACTTCGTGTAAAGGTCGATGGAGAAACAGTTACCGATACGGAAGCAGAATTGGGATACATCCATCGCGGCGTTGAAAAAATATGTGAATCAAGAGACTTCACACAAATCACACCTTACTGCGATCGCTTATGCTATGTTAGTGCTATGACTTGGGCGCATTCCTACATAATGGCAGCAGAAGATCTCCTAGAGGCAGAAGTTCCAGAAAGAGCAGAATATATTCGCTTGATGGCTGCTGAAGTCCAAAGATTGGCAAGCCACTTGATGTGGCTCGGAGCATTTGGGCCAGACATTGGAAACCTTACTCTAATGACATGGTGCTTACGTGATCGTGAAATGTTCCTAGACCTACTTCAGGAACTAGGTGGCTCTCGTATGCACTACAACTACCCTCGCGTGGGTGGAGTCAAGAGAGACATACCAATAGGCTGGGCAAATCGTTTGAAGGCTAAAGTCAAACTCTTTGAAAACAGAATAAATGAATACGAGATGCTACTGGATGAATCTACTATTTGGCTAGTCAGACTACAAGGAGTTGGTTATGCTACTGCTGAAGATCAAATCAATGCAGGAGTAACGGGGCCAAATATTCGAGCAGCGGGGGTTAACACCGATGTTAGATGGACAAACCCATACTCAGTTTACGACGAAGTAGATTGGGAGCCAGCAGTCGAAAAGCCGACCAGTGTCAAAGGTGCAGATTGTTATGATCGTTATCGTGTCAGAATGGAAGAGATGAGGCAATCATGCCGAATGCTCTTGGACGCTATCGAGAAGATACCTGGTGGCGCAAATACTCACTACCAGCCGGGAGATGAGATGATTTACACCAAGGCTCCAACCCGTGCACCAGAAGGAGCTACTGGATTCAGTACTTACGAGTGTACACGTGGAGTATCCAACTTCTACATTCAAGGTGGAGGAGATGGGCGTGGAAAGAATCCATACAGAGTATCAATTCGTTCACCGATGTTCATTACAATTCCTTATGTTGCCAAGACAATGATTGGTTACAAAGTCGCAGATATACCTGCAATCATGGGAAGTTTCGACCCTTGTATCGGGGAGACAGATCGTTGAGGGGATTGTGATGGATGATTGGTTAGGGCTTCACGATTTCATTTACTACCGCACCCGAGAAGGTGCATGCTGGTTGTTCGAGGACACATTCCTCGAATCCTCGTCCAATGATGTCGCATTCTTCGTTTACACGCTATTGGTTTGTTTGACAACTTTCGCAGGAATCATGCTTTCAATGTTTATGATATTGTGGATAGAGCGTAAATTCTACGCTCGTGTCAATGATCGCCGTGGAGCAACCACTGCTCTAAGATCGCTATGGGTCGGAGAGAACGGCGTTACTGCTGGAAAATGGTGGGATATGATTCCATATGGTCTTGGAAAACCAATCGGCGCAATCAATGGCTGGTTAAACAAAGTCGCAGGGAACTCGGGTCATAAGCATGAAATGGTCAACAGAGTAGGTAACCGTTCATGGTATGGTGTTACGATTTTCCCTGGTTTCTTCCAGAATATTGCAGATGGTATGAAATTCCTGACCAAGGAACACATGGTCCCTTCACGTGCAGACAAAGTTATTTTTGAACTCGCGCCATTCCTAGTAATTTCATCAACAATTATGATTCTAGGTATGATCCCTCTTTCAAGCGGAATATACGGTGCTAATCCTGAATTATCGGTCTTATTCGCGTTCGCAATCTTCGGAATTGCACCGTTGGGAGTATTCTTTGCAGGCTGGTCTTCTAACAACAAATACACTCTACTTGGTGGAATCAGAAGTGCTGCACAATTAACTGCATATGAAATCCCACTTCTTCTATCAATCCTTGGAGTTTGTATAATGGCAGGATCCTTCAATTTCCTAGAAATAGTTCACTTCCAGCATTCATCAGGAACATGGCTATTTTTCTTGATGCCTCTTGGTGGAGTTCTCTTCCTTGTCAGTATGATAGCTGAGGTAGAGAGAATTCCATTCGACATGCCAGAAGCGGAAGCAGAACTGGTAGAAGGATGGTGGACTGAATACGGGGGTATGAGGTTCGGTCTTCTATTCGCTGCTGAATACATGCGTGTTTACGCTGCAAGTATTCTATTCGCTCACTTCTTCTTAGGAGGATGGCACGCACCGTTCGCTGGAACAATTGGCTCTATACCTTACTTAGGGGACGCATGGCTAGCAATTCCTGGAATAATTTGGACTCTTCTGAAGGCTTGGTTCATCTTTACAGTAGTATTCGTTTGGGCAAGAACTGCGCTACCAAGAATTAGAACAGATCAGATTCTAGAGTTTGGATGGAGAATGCTACTACCGTTAGCGGTACTTCAAGTGGTTCTTTCATTGGTATACAGGCTATACTTCTTTGATGTAGGGACACTTTCAGATACAACCGCAGGCGGTTGGTCATGGGACTTGACAATTCTAGAATACACTATACCTTGGGGATTACCTATCTTGACTACTTTGTTTTGGCTGGGCGTCTTCATTGTTCTAATGAAAGATGAGAACATCGATGAGAATGAAGAACGAATGTATCACATTCGCACGATGACTCCTGCGGGAACGCATACTGCAGGAAAGGAGTGAGGTGAAAATATGGCATCACATCCACATGGAAAACCGAATTTTAGAAACCTATTTTGGTACCCGTTTAAGATAACTGGATTGACTGTATTGAGAACTTATGACTTCATAGGTCGTCGATTCTCAAGCGGCTATCATAACACGACTCATCCTGAATTCGTAGATGATGGAGCGCTTGCTCGCGCTGAAAAAACAAAGCACCTCAACGATGTATCTGCAAATCAATACACTCCTGATCGTTCAAGTACTGATCTTACTCCAACAATTTGGAAACCTCAAACTGTCAATTATCCTTACGAGAGGATTGAAGAGATTGAACCTTGGCTTTTCGTTCCAGGAAATTACAATGGAAGAATTGGAGTGATTTGGGAAACTTGTACCGCATGTAAGATGTGTGTGAATGTATGTCCTAACTCTTGTCTTCACATGACTACTGAACTTCGAGTGGATGTATTGGATAGTGCTGAGGGAGAATGGGGAGGCTACGGTGCCGAAATCGAAATTGGTAAGTTTGCAGCTGTGGAAAAACCAGAAGTTGCAGATGAAATGGAATCATTCATCTTAGCAACTGCACATGCAGATGCTCCACATGAGTGGAGATTTGGAGAAGTACTAGATCTAACAGGTGACAGTGCCCGAATGCGTTGGAATGACAACGGCCAAGAAGACATCGTTGCACTAGAATCTCTATATCCGGCAGATGACCAAATTGTTTCTGGAAGAATCGATTTAGGACGCTGTATGTTCTGTGGACTTTGTATGGAAGCATGTAATTTCACATCTTTCTTCATGACAAACGAGTATGATGGCATGTCTGGATTTACTCGACAAGAGCTTTGGATGGATGCAAGTAGAACAAGAGTCCTGGTTGGCGATCACCAAGAAGCAGTTGACGCTGAACTTGCAAAGAGAGCAAGTAAAGAGCGTGACAAGAGAGCCAAGAAGGCTGCTAAAGCAGCAGCTAGGGAGGCATGAACATGGATCTAGGAATGTATCTAGAAACAGGGATGTTTTTCCTAATGAGCACCATTGTAATCGGAGGAGCGCTTGGTCTAGTTTACATGCAAAGAGTGGCGCATTCAATGATGTGTCTTATTTTCTGTTTCATGGGAGTTGCAGGAATTTTCATTCTTATGGGTGCTGAATTCCTAGCAGTAGTACAGATTCTTGTTTACTTAGCCAGCGTGATGTTGGTTGTTCTATTCGGTATAATGCTGACTAGAAGGCAAATATTAGAGGAGGATTTCGAATGAGACTACTTTCTAATCTTGCAAGAGTTGGCTTGGTATTCTTAGGTGCCGTATTGGTTGCAGCAGTTTCAGCTGATGTTGTTTGGGAAGATTCTTCAGATGAAGTTTTGACTACCAGTGATCTTTCTTCCGCTTTATTCGGGGATTGGGCATTACCTCTTCTCGCACTTGGCTTCTTGATGGCAATGGCCATGGTAGGTGCAGCTTACCTTGTTCGAGACGAGCGTCTTGTGAATCTTGAATGGGAACTCACTGGAGGTGAAAAAGAATGATCGATCCCGCATGGGTATCTGGATTAGCAGCCATTTTGTTCATCATAGGACTATGGGGCGCATTTAGCAGAAAGAATGCAATCGTCGTTCTGATGTGTATTGAATTGATGCTTAACGCAGTAAACTTACAATTCGTAGCAGCTGCAAGCCATTGGGGTGACGTAACAGGATGGGTTTACGCTGTGTTCGCAATAGCTATTGCAGCAGCAGAGGTAGCTATTGGATTAGCAATATTCCTCTCAATGTACGGACAGCACGAGACGATTTCTCTCGATGAGGTAAATCTGTTGAAAAACTGAGGTGATATCATGAGTGAATCCGGAATCATCGATTATGCAGTACTAATTCCTCTATTGCCAATGTTGGCTTTCCCAGTAATTTTATTCCTAGGCAAAGTCTTCAACGGAACTCCAACATGGGTTAAGAATGTCAAGGAAGGCGGAATTATTGCTTTGACAGTCATGGGTGCAAGCCTTATTCTTGCGCTTTTGGTAATCAAGGAACATTTACACCATGTTGGAACAGCTAATGTTTTCACATGGTTTGAGTCCTCATGGTGGAACCCTGAGACTGGCGCAATTACCACCAAAGTGTTTGGAGTTGGAATTTACATAGATCACCTTACAGTGATGTTGCTATTTGTTGCAGCATTCCTTTGTTTCCTGATCAATATATTCTCTATTGGATACATGAATACTGACCCAATCAATGATAATAGAAACCATAGATTCTATGCCGAGTTTGTATTATTTTGTAGCGGAATGTTAGGAATGGTACTTGCAGACTCATTCCTTTGGCTATTCATATTCTGGGAATTGATGGGACTTTGTTCATATCTGTTGATTGGATTTTACTATGAAAGGCCAAGTGCTGCTTATGCAGCCAAGAAGGCTTTCCTTACTACAAGAGTAGGGGATGTATTCTTGGTGATTGGTCTAGTAATGCTATGGAATTTATTCGATGGACACCTTGACTATGCATATGTCTTCAATGAAGAAAACATCGCAGCAGTCAACCCAGGAGACTTGCAAATAGCATTGGGAATGATGTTTATCGGTGCTGTTGGTAAATCTGCACAATTCCCTCTCCACGTTTGGTTACCAGATGCTATGGAAGGGCCAACACCTGTTTCCGCACTTATTCACGCAGCAACAATGGTTAACGCTGGATTATATCTTGTTGCTAGAATGTTCCCATTCTTCGGTGGAGCCGAACTCGGTGCACTTTCAACGCTAGCGATTATTATCGCATGTATAGGTGGAATAACTGCAGTAATGGCAGCATTAATCGCTTTCGTTCAAATGGATTTGAAGAAAGTTCTAGCGTATTCAACAATGAGCCAGTTAGCTTACATATTTACTGGATTAGGCTCTGCACTTTGGTTTGCTAACAATGGATACGACAAGTTAGCAGCATTTGCAATGGGAGCATCTCTATTCCATCTATTCAACCATGCAATGGCGAAAGGAATGCTTTTCATGGCTTCTGGTTCTGTAATACACGAGATGCATCATGCACATCACGAAGTTGCTCATCATGGTCATGATGATGAACATCATGATGACGATCATCACGATGACTTCGATGCGCAGTCTATGGAAAACATGGGCGGATTAGCAAGTAGAATGCCAATTACCGCAACAGCGATGTTCTTTGGAAGCATGTCAATTATTGGAATACCTTTCATTGGAGGATTTTGGTCAAAGGAAGGAATTATCTCCAGTGCTTGGCAAGTCGCTTTGAAAGAACCAATTTTCTTACTACCTGCAATGTTGGTATTGATCGGTGCAGGAATGACTGGGTTCTATATGTCTAGAATGTGGTTCATGACTTTCGCAGGTAAGCCAAAGACTGAAGTTGCCGAAAAAGTACACGAACAGACGCCATGGATCCCAATTCCATTAGTCGTTTTGACCTTCATGACACTAGGAGCGTTCGTTCTTGCTGGAATGCATGTAGGTTATTGGTTAGGTGACTTTGAATCAGGCCACTACACCAACTTCTTCGCTGGCATAGGTTCCGAAATGGAGCATGTCTTCCTAAACCATGATCCATTCTTGATGATACTGACCTATGTTGCCATCGGACTATCTCTAATTCTTGGGCCATCATTCGCTATGGCTCTATATGGGGGAAGTTTAGATGGAGATCAAAAGGCCAAACCTTGGATGCAATGGGCGATCAATCTATCTTCCAAGATAAGTAGTTCATCTAAGTTTGACAATAGTGAATGGGCAAATTCAAGTCTTGCTAATTCTTTGCACAAGCGACTGCATTTCGATGATATCTATGATGCAGCAATGATGAAGATTGTAGTAGGGTTTGCAAATCTTTCAGCCATATTTGATTCCAGATTCATTGATGGAGTAATCAAGACAATTGAATCTACTAGCCAAGAGGTTTCAAGAAAAGTTCGTTCATTAACAACTGGTAGCGCTAGAGATTACATCATGATGACTGCGCTTGGAACGTTGTTAATTTTCATGATACTATGGGGGGTGGCTTGATTGGGTAACAATCAGAGTCTAGATATTAAGAACAAAGAGTTCATGTTAGTAGGTGGCCTATTGGTTGTTGTAGCAGGCCTAATGGCCTTCTTCCCTTCAATGGACGATTCATCTTCAACAGATTGGATAAGTATTCCATTAGTTGGATTCCCTATAGTTGTAAGTTGTATTCTGTTAGCATTTGCAAGCCAGGAGTCTCGAGCAAGAAAAGAGATACTGGCTACACCGATTCGTCTATTCACACTATGTGCTTCATTGATACCATTAGCAATTTCAACTGCTTTATTCTTTGACTGGTTAATCTTAGTTGATTGGGATTTGATGTATAACGAATATGCCCTTGAGAAAGAGTATATTTGGATTGAAACTATTGGAGTTTCTTGGCATGTCGGAATGGATGGTTTATCCTTCCCAATGGTTTGGCTAACCACATTCCTAGTTCCAGTCACTATTATCATGACTTGGGAAGAAAAGGATGGAGCAACCTACCATCCTCTTCTATTGATGATGGGTGGCGCTTTGATTGGAGTATTCGTGGCACTGGATCTATTCTTGTTTTACGTATTTTGGGAATTGACATTGATTCCAATGTTCTTCTTGATTCTAAAATGGGGTGGTAAGGACCGTCGATACGCAGCTCAGAAATTCTTCATCTACACATTCTGTGCTTCTGTAATTATGCTACTTGGTTTGATCACTCTATACTTCTTGCAGCCAGAATCTAGTGGATCAGGATATGGAACAGTAACCGGACGTACCTTTGACATGACAGTGTTGTTTTCTAATGCAAATGCAATGAACATGGGAGACAATGTATTCCTTGGCAAAGAGATGCAATATATTCTGTTTGCAATGCTAATGATCGGATTCTTGGTAAAGTTACCAGCAGTTCCATTCCATACTTGGCTACCCGATGCTCACGTTCAGGCACCTACTGGTGGTTCAATGCTACTAGCAGGTGTAATGCTAAAGATGGGTGCATACGGAATGTTGAGAATCCCTATCGCAATATTCCCTGACGCATTAATATTCTATCAAGACATAATCATGGTTATTGGTTTGGTCTCACTTGTTTGGGGAGCAGTTGTTTGTCTTGGCCAAACAAATCTAAAACGCATGGTTGCTTATTCTTCTGTATCTCACATGGGAGTAATTCTTCTAGGAATTGCAAGTATGCAACCTATTGGATATGCAGCGGCTCTATTCATGATGTTTGCACATGGAATAATTTCTCCAATGCTTTTCGCAGTATGTGGTGCTTTCAAACATCATTATCATTCGATGGAAATAGGTGCTATGCGAGGTATGGCAAAATGGTCACCATTCCTAGCAGTATACATGATGTTTGCATGGATGGCAAGCCTTGGTTTGCCTCTACTCGCAGGGTTCGTTGCAGAACTGATGGTTATGATTGCATTCTGGCCTGAATACGGTTGGTGGATCTTACTGCCAGGATTTGTTCTTGCAATTACTGCAGCTTACTACCTTTGGTCTATGCAACGCACTATCTTTGAAGGAGGGGACGAAGGTCAACCGCCAGAATCTCTCAATGGAGAAACACCTCCTGACATTACCCTGCCAGAAAACATTGGTATGATCATTCTTGCATTATTTACCGTGATATTCGGTATCTTCCCGTTCATTGCTCTGGGAATGATGGATGATTGGACTGTAGCACTCTTCGAGGGTGTATTCAATCGAGGAGGGATCTGAATGAGCGACAAGACAGTGGAAGTTTTCTCTACAGATTTCTGGCAGGCATTCGCTCCAGAATTGGTTCTTATATTCGGTCTGGTTTTAATCTTCATAATTCCAAACTTAGGGAATTCAAAGTTCCGAATTCCATTAACCAAAGTCAAGGTTCCTTGGTTTTTAGGTGGGCGTAGATTCAATCTTACAGGCTCTCCTGCAATACCTGGTATGCTTGCTACTGCAACTTTGTTTACCGCATTAGGAATGATGGTTATTGAGACCATTGATGGTAATAGTTCAGCGACTACTGTAATTAGTGGCGATGTTGTATTGTTACAAATTGACAATTTCTCAAGACTGTTTGAGATAATTTTCTTAGCAGCGGTATTACTTGCATCTATGGCTAGTTTGGATAGAGTTCCAGCGAATACATTCGCTGGTAAGAAATCATTGAATGAGATGTATGATAATCGTCGCCAAGCCGATTTCTATATTCTAATGCTAACTACTGCACTGGGAATGTGTACTGTTGCTCTCGCCCAAGATTTGTTTGTACTATTTGTTGGTCTTGAGCTTGCTAGTTTAGCAACCTACGTCTTGGTAGGATTCCACAAGGAATCTAAGGCGGGTGCTGAATCAGGAGTCAAATATTTCATTGTAGGTTCTGTTGCTAGTGGAATTGGATTATACGGACTATCACTACTTTACCTGGAGTTTGGAAGCTTACAATTGGCAACTTTATCTGCAAATTGGGAAAATGGTAGTATCTTAGGAACTATTGCTCTTGGTTTAGTTTTGGTAGGATTTGGCTTCAAGGTAAGTGCTGCTCCGTTCCACTTTGCAGCACCTGATGCATACGCGGGAGCGAATTCACCTGTTGCGGGTGTTCTTGCCACTGCTTCCAAGGCAATGGGAATGATTGGATTAGTAAGAGTGCTGTTAGTGGTCGCTTTACCTGGTTCTGAATCTGATGAAAGCGCAGTATGGTTGTATACTTTAGCAACCTTATCTGTAGTCACAATGACTTGGGGTAACTTAGCTGCGTTAGGATCTAAAAATCCAAAGCGTATGCTAGCATATTCTTCAGTTGCTCACGCGGGATACATGATGGCTGCACTTACAGCAGTTGGCGCCTGGAAGTGGGGGGAAGTCGATGCTCCAGCAGAATATGCTGAAGCAATAGTTGCAGCAGTTCTCTTCCACCTATTTGTTCTAGTAGCATTCAAGCTGGGTGCATTCCTCGTACTTGCTCTTCTTGAGATGGAAGGTGGAGCCAGTAGGTTATCCGCTCTATCTGGATTAGCAAAAAGAGACCCACTAATCGGTACTGCAATGTTCATCTTCATGCTTGCTCTTGCAGGTGTCCCTCCATTAGCGGGATTCATGTCGAAATTCTTGGTTGTAGCAGGAATTGTTTCCGCTAGTATTGGTGAACTATCAACAAATGGTTCGGTATCATTCTCAGAACTTCATTGGATTTGGTGGTTAGCATTGGCTATGTTCATTAACAGTGCAATTTCAGTATTCTACTACTTACGAATTGGAGTTGTAATGTTCCTAGATGTGCCTGAAGAAGGACGTCGCAAGCCACTACCTTATGGGGCATCTATTCGAATGGCAATATGGATCTGTTTGGTGGCAACAATTATTCTTGGATTATCAGGTGATACGCTAATCGATATGTGCTACCGTGCAGCGGAGAGCCTAAATCTAGGCTGAAATTAGTATCAGCCTTCAAGTAGGAAGGGCTTTTGGAACAAGTTATGGGCCGTAGGCGTGAAGAGAGAGTAGACGAGGAAGAATTAGCTCGTCTAATGGG
>MDTG01101472.1_pt1 | contig 10963 bp, 11 predicted proteins | sample 811421 | NCBI WGS metagenome assembly MDTG01 (sample SAMN05326645, study PRJNA326480) | marine metagenome | isolation source: seawater | place: Pacific Ocean: South East | collected 2011 | reverse complement strand
AACCTTAGTTGCTGCTGAATTTTTAGCTGGAACAACTGGTATTGGTTTTGTTGAAAATGTTGCAAAAAAATATTTCCAATATGAGGTAATTTGGATCACAATCTTTATTATGGGTATGCTTGGATTATTATTTGATATAACTCTAAGAAAACTTATAGATAAGTACATACCGTGGCGTGGAAAAGGTTGATATAAAAAAATTATATTAATTTTACAAAATTTTTAATATTCTGGATCTCATTTTCTTTTGAAAATTTTTTCTTAAGAATATTGTATTTGGATCGATAATGATTATTTCTTTGTTTAATTTTTTTTGTCTCTTGGAGAACTTTTATTGCAAATTTATTTACCTCTCCAGAATTAATTTTTATAAAAATTGGTTTTTGCCAATATTCTGTACCACCTTCACCTGTATAACCAATAACATTATTACCAGCCAAAGCAGCTTCCAAAGGTGGCAATCCAAATCCCTCTAAATTGGAAAAAGATAAAAATATTTTTGACTCTTTTAATAATTCATATGTTTTTGTTTCTGAAAGATTTTGTAAATTATTAATTTTCCAATCTTTATTTAAATTATTTTTTAAATATTGTATCACTAAATTACTATGCTGAGGTAGCTTTCTACTCATGTAAGTAATAATATTTTTCTTCTTATTAAATTTTACATTTCCTAAATCTATAGAATATGAAACTTTTAAAATTCTAGTACTTAATTTTGGAAATCTTAATTTAATACAGTTTGAGGTATTTTTTGAAACCGATAAAATAAATTTGGCATTATTATATGCTTTTAGAAGACTTTTTTCATCATTTGTAGAATTAATACTATAGCCATTTTGAACTAAAATAGCGTAATTAATTTTTTTCTTTATTAATAGTTTTTCTGCAAAATGTGCAAAAATTTCAGGCAGAATTACAAAGTCTTTTTTGTGGTTAAAAGTAAAATTTTCTTTCAAATTTACTCTACTTTCAAACCATTTATACTTAAAATTTTTTACACTAGTAATATCATCTACTTGCCATCCTGATGGTATTTTTTTTTTTATCGTAAATATTTTGTTTATCGAATTTTTATATTTTGAAATTTTTTTCTTTTTAATGTGAATAACTGCTGATGAAAAATTATTTAGTTCATTTATAATTTGAGAAAATTTATAGATATATTTAGCTCCCCCAGATGGATTTTTTTCAGAATGAGTAAAAAAAATTACATTTCTCATCTCTTATATTATCCAATCTTTATATATTTCAATATTTCCATTAATATATGTTGGTAGTAACTTTGCGTCAATTTTTGCCAACTTAGTTTCCTTATATTTTTCAGGTGAATTTTTCTTAGCTGAGTAATTATATGGTACAACTTTTCTCTCAATATTATCTTTAATATTTTTTAATGAAGTATTCTGTAATTCATATTCAGCATGATTTTCATCATTAAGGTATTTTTTTTCAAGATCTGATGAATTTTTTAAATTTGAAAAATGCCATCCTCCATCTTCAACAATTTTAACACTATTTTGTTTAATATTTGAGAACAATGTATCTATTCTAAAATATGAATATTCTCGGTTTTTTATATTTCTTAAAGAATCTATGTCTTTTAAATATTTCAATTTACATGCTTTAGATCCAAACCATTTTAAATGAGGCAATCCTAGGTTTAATTTATAGTAAAACATTTTTTGATCAAAAATTACAAATTTTTTTTTGGTTTTATAAAAGTCGAATTTTTCTAAATTTGGTATTTCATCATTGTCGCTGTAAATAATTATATCCTCTGATGAAAATTCATTCAAAAAATTCATTATATGATTTCTTTGATTTTTAATTCTACAAATACTATTTAATCTTTTTTCTTCATTAGTTAGATCTTTTTTTTTAATCAACTCATCTGGTTCATCTTTTAAAATAACATGAATAATTTTATCCTTAAATTTTGGATAATCATTAATATCAAAATTAATGTTTTTTTTTTTACCACTATGAGTATACAAGCTTTCACATACAATAAATTTATGTACATGTTGACTCAAAATATTAAATCTTATTTCCATCATCATTTTTTCCTCAAAGAATGTTGTGGTATCAATTATCTTCATGCTATTTAAAAAAATTTTTTATAAAAAAATTAGTTTATTTTATTTTTTAATTATCTTATCGATATAATCTTTCAGTTTTATTTTGCCAAAATATTTATAAACTTTATTAGATAAGTTCATATCTGCCAATGCAGATGCATATCTCTCTCCAGGTCTTTTTTTAAGAAATTTTTTTTTTGACTTAAACATGTTTGCAACTTCTATAATAGAAAAACTTTCTTTATTTGATATTGAATAATGTCTTGATAAGTTTTTTTTCCAAGCCAAGAAACAAACATTCACAGTGTCATCTATATGTGTAAACCTTCTGGATTGTGTTCCAGGTAATACCACTGGCAAAGGCTTTCCTCTCTTAAAAGCATCTTCAAAGATGCCGATTACAGTGGCCATTTTTCCCTTTGAAATCTGTCCAGGTCCATAAACATTATAAAAATAAATAACTTCATATTTGAAATTAAACCATTTTTTTAAATTCTCTAATAATTCTAAATTTTTTGCTTTTGTAAAAGCATATGGTGATAAATTTTTATCGTTCCCTTTATTGCCCAAAGATGCAGAAGTAGCTGAATAAATTAATTTGACTTTATTTTGTAAACAAAAATTAAAAACAGAATTTGTTCCAATTGTATTTGACTCTATACATTCACTCATGTTTATAAAACTTTGATAAATTCTGGCAAATTCTCCAAAATGAAAAACAGAATGAATTTCTTTTGGTTTTTTTATAAGATTTTTAATATTCTTTGTATCTCCTTTAAGATATTTCACGCGTTGATTTTTAACATGATTTTTTTTTAGTCCAGAGGAATAGTTATCAATACTTATTATACTTAATTTTGTTTTAGATAATAATAATTTTATTAAATTAGATGCAACAAAACCAGCTCCACCTGTAATTAATATATATTTTTTTTTGACCATATTGCTTATATAAATCTTTGTTATAACAACACAAATAAATTTATTTTAATTGTTTATTTAATAACATGATATAGGCATATTTTTTATATGAAACAAAAAAAACTTAAATCTTTATTAATAAGAATTTTTATAAAAAAAGGTTTAAAATATTCGCATGCTCTTATATCTGCTAATGCTTTAATTAATGCTGAGATGGTTGGTGCTTACGGACATGGTTTATCAAGATTAAAAATGTATTGTGATCGTATTTCAAAAAGAGTTATTAATCCCAAGCCAAAAATTAAGGTTAAAAAAATTTCACCATCTATTTCACATATTAATGCTGATAATAGTATAGGTTTTGTTGCTGCTGATATTGCAATTAAAAAAGCAATAGATAATGCAAAAAAAACTGGAATAGCTTTAGTTGCAGTTAGAAATAGTGGGCATTATGGTTTATCAGGATATTACGCCGAGCAAGCTGTTAAAAAAAATCTAATTGCCATGATTTACACTAATGCACCACCAGCAATTGCGCCTCATGGCGCGTTAAAAAGTTTATTTGGTACAAACCCTATTTGCTTTGGATGTCCATCTGGATCCAAAATACCCTTTATACTTGATACTTCTATTTCAATGATTAACAGAGGTAAAATTAGAGTTGCTGCAAGAAATAACGAAAAAATTCCAGAAGGTGTTGCATTAGACAAATATGGTAAACCAACTACTGATTCAAAAAAAGCTCTAGAGGGTGTGCAGTTACCTATAGCAGGATATAGAGGTTCTGGTTTGGCATGGATGGTTGATATATTAAGTGGGGTTTTGACTGGAGGCAATCATTCTGGCAAAGTTAAAGATCCATTTGATGATTTTTCCGGGCCACAAAATATTGGACATTTATTCATAGTTTTCAAATCTAATTTATTTTCCTCTAATTTTAAACAGAGAATTAAAAATAACATTAAAATAATAAAAAATTTACCTAAAATCAAAGGTGTGAATAAAATTACATATCCTGGAGAAAATAAATTTTATAGGTATAAAAAAAATATAAAAAAAAATATTGTTATTAATACTAATATTAAAAAAGATATTAGTGAATTATTAAAATAATTAACCTACAAGATTTGAATACCAGCTATAAGTTTTAATTAAACCATCTTTTAAACTAGTACAAATTTTATAATTGATCCCATTAAGAATTTTTCTATTAGAAATTTTGATAATTTTTGGTGACCCATTCAAAAAACTTTTATGCTTAATAACTTTTTTTTGAGATATTTTTGAAATTATTTTTACCATTTCATTTATAGTTGTCATTTTATGATTGTTTATATTAAAAATTTGTCTTTTATATTTAACAGTGCTTTTAATAATCATGTTAACTGCATCATTTATATATAAATTAGACCTTAATTGATTCAATCCACCGTAAATATCGATATTTTTATTCTTAATTGATCTTAATAACAGTAAGTTTAAAACTCTTTCATCATTTAATTTAGCTCCAGGACCATACGTCAAACAAACTCTATAAATTAAAAAATCATTTTTGTTATTTATTAAGTAGGATTCACCAAACTTTTTACTTTCTATATATGAAGATCTTGGGTGCATTGGAGTAGTGTTTCCAATAACATTCTCATCACAAAGTTTAGTGTTGCCTGAGTATATTTCTGTTGAGCTCATATAGATAAATTTTCCATTTTTTTTTAAATTTTTTTCAAGCATCATAATAGTTGATGAATTTAATTTATATGTTGCATTTGAAAATTTTATGAATTTACTAGGTTGTCCATAACCAGCACAATGAAAAATTAAATCATATTTTTTTTTAGTGTTAAGACTTTTTTTTGATAAATCAATTTGCTTAAAATTTATAAGTTTATTTTTTTTAAAATATTCTTTAACAAAAGAAAATATGAATGTATTAAATGTCCCATCAATAATAATTTTTGTTTTTTTTTTATTATTTAGCGCATCAAAAAAAAATAACAAATTTATACCTATAATTCCTGAAACACCGGTAATTAAAACTCTCTTATTTTTAAAAAAATTAATCTCATTTTTTTTGATTTTTTTTAAATCAACTAATTTTAAAATATTCAGTAATTTTTTGTGTTTATTAAACATGTAATCAAAAAAAATTCTTAATTCTTTTCAAAATATTATCTTTATCAAATTTTAAATATCTATCTTGCTCTTTTTTTTCACCATATTTGTGAATTATTGTTTCCTCATAACTTACAGTTGATATGAAATTCTTCTTCTTTATCTTTTTTTTAATTCTTCTTTCTAAAACGTTTCCAAAATAAGGTTCAATAATTAATATCTTATTATACCTATTTAAAAAATTTAAATTCATTTTATTTGAAATCTTATTTACATAAAAAATATCAAAATTAGTTTTATTCATATCTTTATAATCAAAAGAATTTCCTACAATTATCAATAAAGAGTTTCTTTTGTGATTCTTTAAAAATCCATTACTTTTAATTGGAAAATAAACCTTTTTTTCAGATAATCTAAAATAATTAATGAAATTATTATTATAGTTCTTTTCAAACAGATATTTAAAATCTTTTTCATTAGATGGTATAAATAAATTTATGTCTTCATAACTTGAAAGAACATTAATGTCCTCAAAACAATGATGTGTTGCTCCAAGTTTTGCATAATCGTTTGAAGCCCCAACTGATACAATGTTACAATTTAATTTGTTGTAAACAAAATCAATTTTAATTTGATCTAATGCACGTAAAACTAAAAAAGGTGCAATTGTATGTATTATAGGTGTAAAGCCACTTTTAGATAGTCCAGCGGCAAAACCAATCATAGACTGTTCCATTGTACTCATATTTAGTATTCTCTTTTTATATTTTTTAAAAACATTCCTAAAAGAAAAAACACCAATGTCTCCTAGGAGACAAAAAATTTTTTTATCTTTTTTCATTAAATTTTCAGTTACTAATGGAAAAGCTTTTCTCATAATTTAAGTTCTAATTTATAATCATTCATTTCATCTCTGGATGGTGCCTTGTGATGCCATTCTGGATTATTTTCCATAGAGCGTATACCTTTTCCTTTAATTGTATTTGCAATTATTATTTCAAAGGAACTTTTTTTTTTTATTGCTTTATCAAATTTATTTAATAGAGCTTTAATATTATGTCCATCTACTTCAGAAATTTTGTCACAGAAAATAGATAATCTTTTTTTAAGTTTAATAAATTTAATACTTCTAAAATCAGATTTATTTCTATCTATTATAAGAAGAATGTTCTTAATGTTATAATTGCTAATAATATGTAGACTCTCCCAGGTAGTTCCTTCCATTAATTCTTGATCACCCATCAAACAAATGATTTTTCTTTTATCTTCTCTAATTTTAAGTCCAAAAGCTAACCCTGATGAAACTGGTAAACCGTGACCTAATGATCCAGTAGAAAAATTCAAATTAGGCAACTTAGTTGAGTCTGGATGTCCTCCCAATTTTGAATTGAGTTTACAAAATGATTTATAATCCCTATTTTTTAAAATTTTAAAGTGGTTCATTACAGCATATACTCCTATAGCTGCATGACCTTTGCTTAATATAAAAAAATTTTTTTTAAAATATTTTTTAAAGATTACATATAAAATTTCTATTACAGAAAATGCACTTCCTATATGCCCTTCTTTTGTATTAAAGCAACTTTCTAAAATTGAATACCTGATTTTGTTTAATTCTTTTTTGGACATTAAATGATTTTTTTTAAATCAGAGTCAATCATTTCAGATATAAGTTGTTCAAAATTAATCTTTGGTTCCCATTTCAGTAATTTCTTTGCTTTTCTAAAATCACCAACAAGATTATGAACCTCATTAGGTCTAAAATATATTTTTTCTTGTTTTATAACTATTTGAGATTTTTTTATCTGGCCAATATCATTTAAAGCTATGGCATATTCATAGCCTTTTTTATCTTTTTTCCATAAATATTTAATTTGTAATTTCTTTAACACTAAATTTACTAAATCTTTTACTGAATAATTTTTACCAGTTGCTATTACAAAATCATCAGGAGTTTTATGTTGAAGAATTTTCCATTGAGCATTTACAAATTCTTTGGCATGCCCCCAATCTCTTTTAGATTTCAAATTACCTAAATAAAGACATTTTTGTTGGCCTTTTATAATTTTTATAATCCCTATAATCACTTTTCTAGAAATGAAATTTTCACCTCGTCTTGGTGACTCATGATTAAATAAAATGCCATTTGAAGCAAACATAGAGTATGCATCCCGATAATTTCTTGTTGTCCAATAAGAATATAACTTGGCTGTTCCGTATGGCGAAACAGGCTCAAACTTACTTTTTTCATTATAAGGTTTATCTGGGCTGTTTCCAAAAATCTCTGAAGTAGAAGCTTGGTAAAATTTTATTTTTCTCTTTGTGTCTATTATTCTAATTGCTTCTAATATTCTCAGCGTTCCAATTGAGTCTGTTTGAGCTGTATATTCTGCTAATTCAAAAGAGACTCCAACATTACTTTGAGCTGCTAAGTTATAAATTTCATCAGGCTTAATCTCATTAATTAGTCTAAATACGTTTGAAAAATCTGTTACGTCACCATATTTTAATATTAAATTAGTTTTTAAATGAAAGTCTTTATAAATATGGTCTATTCTCGTTGTATGGATTAAACTTGTTCTTCTTTTTACACCATAAACTAAATAATTTTTATCCAATAACAACTCTGCCAAGTACGAACCATCTTGACCAGTAATTCCAAATATTAATGCTTTTTTCTTTTTCATAAAGTAAGAATTTTTTTGTATATATAATTTTTAACGCTGTCTATCACGAAAAGATAATATTGGTTTTTTAATTGGCCATTTAAAGTTGATATTAGCGTCATTCCATTTAATGCTTATTTGGTTTTTAACATCGTTATAATTTCCTTTAAAATAGTAATCATATGAATAAACACAATTCTTACTCAAACAAAGCCAAGAGTTCAAAAAATTGGGTGGAATAAGCAATGAGAATTTATTTTTATCATTTAAAACAAATGATGAATATTTTAAATAATTCTTTGAATTTTTTCTATAATCAACCACAACATTTAAAACTTCACCCTTAATACAAGAAACTAGTTTCCATGATTTTTGATCACCATGAAAACCTCTGAGTACATTTTTTTTAGAGGATGTGTACTTGCTTAAATTAAATCTTGTATTTTTAAAAAATTTTTTTTCCCATTTCGTCCAGATTTCACCTCTAAAATCTTTAAATACTAGAGGTTTGAAAATTTTTAATTCTTTTAATTTTTTATCAGTTAATATTTTCATTAAAACTTTTTTATTAAATCTTATCTAAATTATTACAAAGTCTAATTATTCTATTTTTATCTAAACCTTGATGATTCCCAATATATACTGAAAAAAAATGCATGTGTTCAGTATTTTTAAGTGATCTTAAATATGAAATTTTTTTAAATTTTTTTAGGTATGGCTGTCTTATTTGGTTTCCCAAACTTCCAAGTCTGTACTCTATAAAATTTTTATCTAAAATTCTTAATATCTTTTTAAATAAACTTGCATTTTTTTTTTTAAGAATTAGATGCAAGCCATAGTTGCTTGCTCCTTTTGTGTTAAAATTTTTAAAAAAAATATCTTCTCTTAAGTGACTGAGAAACAATTTATGATTTTGATTTCTAATTTTAATATTTTTATCAAGTCGTTTAAGTTGATTAATACCAATAACTGCTGATAGTTCGGTGTTTCTTAAATTGAAACCCTCTGTGTAAAATATGAAATCATTATTTAAGTCTTTCCTTTTTTTTATATTCTCTTTAATAAAACTATTATCTTTAGAGTCTCTTAATAAACCGTGGCCACGTTTCATTTTTGCTAATCTGTCTATTTTTTTTGAATTAGTTGAAATCATTCCTCCTTCAATAGTTGTCATATGATGACCGTAATAAAATGAAAAATTTGAAATTTCTCCAAATGTTCCAGCTTTTTTTTTTCCTAATTTTGCTCCATGAGACTCACAAACATCTTCTATTAAATAAATCTTTTTTTTTTTTAAGAATTCAATAAATTTTCGTGTCAGTCCATTAAAGCCCATGGCATGAGTAATGAATATAGCTAAGGTATTTTTATTTATTTTTTTTTTTACTAAGTTTTCATTAAGAGCTAAGTTTTCAAAATTTATATCTACAAAAATTGGTTTGAATCCTGCATTTATCACCGAAACTACATCTGAGCTCCAGGTAAAAGCTGGCAGTATAATTTCTCTCTTATTGGTATTTAATTCTTTTAAAATGTTAATTGATATTAAATTAGCTGAAGCACCAGAATTTACAAAGGTACTATATTTCACGCCAAGCCATTTAGACCATTTTTTTTCAAATTCAATTACTTTTGGACCATTAGTGAACTTGTTAGTATTTTTTATGAATTGAATTAGATTGTTTTTATCTTTTAACAATATATTATTAGACATTAACTGCCATTTATAATTTTTCATAATTTGCACATTAAATTAATAATCGCTATAATCAATTTATTTAATCTCAAAGAATTTTAATAAAATATATAAATGAAATTATTATCAATTGTTTTTTCTTTTAGAAATGAAGAAGGCAATATTGAACCTTTGGTAAAGAGAATTTCATCAACAATGGAAAAAATAGAAAATTGGAAATATGAACTAATTTTTGTAAATGATGACTCTACTGACAAGTCTGAACAAATTTTAATAGATCTTCAAAAAAACTATCCTATCAAACTTATTAATATGAGTAGAAATTTTGGTATCGATCCATGTGTGTTGGTAGGTTTTAGGAATAGCTCTGGAGATGCAATAATATATTTACACACAGATCAACAAGACCCGCCTGAAATTATACCTGATCTTATTAGAAAACATGAAGAAGGTAATGAAATTGTACACACAGTAAGAACAAAAAGAAAAGGTGAAGGTAAATTTAGAATGTTTGTAACAAAAATTGCATACAAAATTATTAACGCTGTTTCAGATATAAATCTTCCAGTACAAGCAGGAGATTATAAATTGATATCAAAAAAAGCTCTTAATGAAATTCTAAAGCAAAAAGAATTTAGACCTTATGTGAGAGGTCTGTCTGTTTGGGTAGGTTTTAAGCAAGATTTTATATTTTATGAAAGAGAAGCAAGAGGTAAAGGTGAGTCAAAAATGCCTCTCCTTTCGGCTGGACCTATTACCGATTTTATAAATGGAGTAACAAGTTATTCATTAAAACCTCTTTATCTAGGTATTCTTTTTGGGCTAATTTCAATGATAATATCATTTTTATTAATAATTTACGCTCTATATCTAAAGTTTAATAATTTAGCTATTCCAGGTTCTAGCAGTATTGTTATATCAGTTTCTTTTTTTTCTGGAATTATACTGTTTACTTTAGGGATAATTGGAATTTATTTAGCACGAATATTTGAACAAACAAAAGGAAGAGAGCAATACATTATTAAAGAAATTAAAGATTATAAATAAATACTAGATGAAGAAAACTATACCTTGGTTATTTTTAATCTTAGGAATTATATTTTCAACTATCATTTGGGAATATATTTCTCTTCCATATGATTACCTAAACACAATTAATGGTGAATATTCGTTTAAAAGAATAAATCCACAGAATGACACACTTAGAGGATTATTTTTTATTTTTTTTCCACTTTTTCTATATTTTATTACATTTATAAAATTTAACAAAAAATTAATAACTACAAAAGCTTTTCAATCAAAAATTGCTGTTTCAAATAAAACTATAAATTATTTATGTATCATACTAATTGTTTTTTCATTTTTAGAATTTTATAGTTTAGATTATAAAAATTTTTTAAGCACTCTTGATGTTCATCATGAAGGTACTTTTTTAACTGCACAATTAAATTTTTTTTCTAAAAGTAAAATCTGGACTGGAACTTTTT
>MDTG01333002.1_pt1 | contig 10964 bp, 9 predicted proteins | sample 811421 | NCBI WGS metagenome assembly MDTG01 (sample SAMN05326645, study PRJNA326480) | marine metagenome | isolation source: seawater | place: Pacific Ocean: South East | collected 2011 | reverse complement strand
AAGAATAAATATTAATTATAATATTATCTAACGATATTATAATTAATAAAATGGAAAAGAATTTAATGAAATTTATGAAAATATTTATAATAATATTAATAATAATAGTTCCAACAAGATTTTTAATACATACTTTGATGTCAAATAATGTGGAACCTTTTCAATTTCAAACAATTACAGATAGAAATATCAAAGATGAAAAATTATTTGATGAATATCAAGAATTAGTAACTGACTTAGAACCACAAGTAATATCATCAAGAACTTTACAGAGAAAAATATCAAATTATGTAAATAATAATAATAGTTCTGGAGATAAATTTTTGAAAGAATATATAAACTTTTTAAAAGGATTAAGTTCAAACAAAAGTTCTTCTTCAAATACTTCTTATAAAAATGTTTCAAATAAGCTTGTAAATATATGTGAAGGAAAACCAACAAAATTTTACCAAATAAATGCAATAAATATAGCAAGTAAACCTTTAAATGATAATATGGATTGTGAATGGGAATGTAATAATAAAGGTGATTGTGAATTATATACAATAGATGACAATACTTGTAAAATGTATAATTTAAATTTAGATCAAGCAAATGAGAATTTGAAGAAAAGTGTATCAGTAAGTTGTGATAATAAAGTTATACCTGGAAATAATTATTTAGGAGAAGGTAAAGTAAATAATAGACTATATACAAATAATAAAGATTCTTTTGAATATAAAGATTATCAATTAGATAAGGCTAATAGTATAATTGGTGAGTATGGAGTAATTGATAAAAATATTAAAGAATTAAAAAATATGACTTACTTAAATGTAGATGATATAAAGAGAAATCGTAATGATAATGAAGTAAGATATAAAAGAGTGCAAAATCATTTAAGAGATTTAGCAAAACATTTAGATTTAGATAAAAATAAGATATATAGTAATTTGGTAAAAGTTCCAGAATATTCTGCTGATGAAACCAAAAATGTAATATTTAATACTGGTGGTGTAAAACATAATGTAACTTATGATAAAATGTTGGATATGATAAATACAAATGATAAAACAAATGCAAATGCAACATCAAGATTAAATAATGATAAAATAAATTTAAAGAGCAAACAATTAGTTTATTTGATGTTATTGATAGTAATGGTAATATCTATTTGTATATTATTTATTTATAAATTTTCTCCTGATACAATATCAGATTTTAAATTAGGAGTGTATTTTAGTATAATAATACTAATTTTGCTTTTTGTTCATTATTATTTTAAAATTTAGTAATTTAAGATAAATAATTTAAGATAAATAATTTAAGATAAATATTATTTATTATAATTAATATATAATAAATAATGCCAGGAGTTGATGATAGTTATTATATAAATCCATTAGGTAAAGCAGATTTTAATGCACCTTATAATAATGTAAATAAATTAAAAAAGCAAATAAATACAATAAATGCTAGAATAAATGATACAAAGTTAAGACAGGAAAGTTATAAAACACAATTAGGACTTTGGACAATAACAATAAGTATATTAATATTAGTATTAATAACAATATTAAAAAATTCAAATTAAAAAAATTTAATAGATATATTATTAGTATATAATATATATATTATATAATATGACAAATAGAAAAAATATACAAAAGATAGAAGCTGAGGATAAAGAAAAAATAGTCCCAGCTTTAACATTAGAGAATATAAATAAAAGAAGAAATAATTTATATAATTTTACAGATGATATAATTGATTATAGAGATGAAATTAGTAAATATCATACTTCAGAAGATAGAATACAAGATTTAGAAAAATCAAAACAAAAATATATAAATCAAAGAACAAAATTACAAAATAGAAATATTGAGTTACTTAATAAATTATCAGAAGCACCAGAAAGAGTAGCAAATTTTGGTGAAAGATTACAAAGTATAGAGGACATGTTACAAGCAGATATTTTTGAAATGGATAATTTAAAAATATCAACAATAATAGGACAAACAAGTGAAACAAATGTATTAGGATTAAAATTAATTTTAACAGATGGAACAACAAAAAATTTTGGAAATTGTCAATCAAAAGGACAAAGTTGGTGTAATAGTATAGGAAATTATGAAAATTTTAAAATAGATTTACATAGAGATGAACATGTTCAAAAAGTAGATAGAATAAGATATGGAGGTGAAGGTGGTTTAGGTGCTGCATTAATATTTTATACTTCATTAAATAAAACTTATATAATAAAACCAAAGTCAGTAAAATTAGATAAAAGTAAATTTTCAGAAGAAAAGATTTATCTAGTATACACACGACCTCTTAATTGGCGAGAACATGAAGCATTAGGAAATAAATATGGATATCGTTTAGCATCAATAACATCACCAGAAGAAAATAGAAAAGTGCAGGAGGCAATACAAAAAAAATATGCTAATCGTAATGTTAATGTATGGATAGGAGGTATAAGAAAACAAAGAGATGGAAGCACAAAAATAAATACAAAAAATATGGTAAGAGGTAGAGGTAGTGATTCTAGTACTTGGAGATGGAGTGATGGTTCACCATGGAGATATACAAATTGGAATCGTGGTGAACCAAATGACTGTTGTAGTCAATCAGAACATTATCTTCAAATGTATGGGTCAAGTGGTAAATGGAATGATTTATTTGATTATAAATTACCAGCAGTATATACAAAATCTATAAATAGATATCAAGAACATAGTGTAGAAGTTACAAATACAGATACAATAATAAATATAAATAATTTAACTAATAATAGCATGATGGAAGCAGAATCAGTTCCAAAATCAATAGAAAATATAGATGCGAAAAATAAATTAAATAATTTAAGAGATGAAACAGATAGAATGCTTGATGAATTAAAGACAGATTATAAAAATAAAGAAGAAGAATATTCAATGAATTTAGATATAATAAAAAATATAAATATATTGGTAGAAGAATTAAATAATGAAATAAGAACAATAAAACATTTAAATAGTCATGCAGAAAAATTAAATATAACAGATGCATTTAGTAATATGAATGATTATAAGGGATTTTTTGAAGAAATTTTAAATAATATAAAAAATATTTATAATAATATATCTGTTAATATTAATATGAAAGAAGGGCATTCAAATCATTGGAATAATAAAAATGTAAATAATCCGGGCGCATGGTATAATTATAATACAACAAGAATTAATTATATAGCAGGTCAAAATAATCAAGAATTAGATAATACAGATGTTTTAGAATATGATGAAAATAGAAAATATATGACAGAATTATTAGGTAAAAAAGATTCAGTAGCTGCTGATATATTAATGGATTATATGGTAAATGATCAAGAAGGTTCAAATGTAGAAAATGTATATGAAAAAGTAAATCAAGACAATACAGATAAATTAAGAAAGATACAAATAAATGATTATACAACAAAAACTTACAAAGAGTTCATTTTAATAATAAAAGTAATAATATTAGTAGTAGCATTATTAATGGCAGTAGTAATGTTAAATAAAATAGAAATATTAGGTAGTGCCACATCATTATTTTTAATAGGTCCTATAATAGTAATTGGTGTATTATATATAATGTATAGACTATATTTACTTAATATGAAAGATAATAAGAATTTTGATAAAGATAGAATACCATGGGATAGAGAAGCAAGAAAATTAGTAGATGATGGAAAGATGTCTTGGAAACCAAATCCATTTGGTATTGGAACTTGTGTAGGAAAAGATTGTTGTAATGATGATATGGTATATGATAGCACACAACATATTTGCATAGCAAATTTAGATGGTTCAGTAGATGATTCAGAAACACCTAGTGTAAGAGATACTTGGAAGAAAGCTAGATCAGCAGTTGAAGGAGTAGCAGCGCGTGGTTTATATGGTGATAGAAATTCACGCAAATTAGCAAGAAGTTTAAATTTAGAAGAACCAGTAGCAAATGAGAATTTTGCGAATTTTTTTGAAAATATAAGAAATAATAATAATCAACCAACTATTGTAAATCAATTTGATTTACATGAGAGTGATAAAGAATATACATTTATAAATGAAGGATTTATGAATACAACAGGAGATTCAAAATTAGATAAAGAGGATTTAAAAAGAACATTTTTTGTAGAATCATTAAATAAATCTACACCTGATAATTTTTAAGTATATAAAAATAAATAATATTTAGGATTAAAAAAGTTATATTATTATAAAAATATAATAATAATATAAGTTTAGATGTCAAAAAATTTAAATGAATTCTGTGAAAAAACAGTTTGTAAAGAAAAAAAATGTTCAAAATCAGAAAAGATAAGTTCAGTATTAAATAAAAGAATAGATAATTTAGGAACAGTAGTAGCACAAACAACAGATAAAGTTATCCCTGATAATTTTAAGAAAAGACTAGATTATGCTTCAACATATTTATTAACAGAAGAACAACAACAAAAAGAATTACAAGCTAAAGATGCTTATTTTTGGAAACGGTTTTGGCATAATGTTACAAAAAAAACATCAGAACCTATATTAGATATTGATCCAATTTTAGATCAAAAGTTTAATTCAGAAACATTAGAACCGTTTGAATCAACAATTGACACACCAGAAGGTATAAAAAAGGCAGCTAGTTCTAGACATAAAACATTTGCGGATAAGTCAAATTTTAAGAAAGCTTGTGGATATAATGCTGATACAACATCAGATAAAATATTACAAATGGAAAAAAATGATTTAGATAAATTAAAAACTTATTTTGAATCATATTTAAAAAGTTATAAATCTTTATTTGATTACAAATCTTCATTAACAGCAATTTTAAATAGTAAAAAAACGGAATTAGAGGGAGTAAATAATAAAATAGATACATATAAACAAAATTTATTTATAGATAGTAGAAAAGATACATATACAAGAGAGAATTATGAATTTTATAAAAATATTTATTTCTTTGTAATGATACTTTTCTATTCATTATTAGTATTATATTTAATTTTTTCAGATTTTATTCCACAAAAAAAATATTTTAATTTAAATTATATACTTTTATTAATAGTTTATTTATTTTTACCAATAATATTAAGATATACACTTGCTTATATACACAAAGCATATATTTATTTATTAGAATATCATAATATAAGAGAAGAAGTTATAAGTTATCCATATATAATTGAAGATAAATATGAATATGACCAGATCAATTAAATAATATATTATATAAAAATTTTAAATAATATATATTTTTGAATTTAATCACTTTCACTTGTTTCATTTTCTTCATCATCATCATCATCTCCATCTCCATAAATAATAGCAACATTAAACCATTTTCCTCTTTTAGCTTTACCAAAAATTTTATCTAGATAATCAGTAATTTCCTTACCATTAGGAATATTATTTCTACCATAATTGGAAATATGCCAATTTCTAAACTCTTCAAGAAGTTCTGTCTTTTTGATAATACCATCTTTTTTACGAGTGATTTTTTCCTTAGCAAATTCACTAAGATAATCTTGTGAATTTCTATATTTATCACTAACTTCTGTAACAATTGAAACATCTTTAACTCTGCCTTCTTTTTCAAACGCGATATTAACTAATTTACTAGCAAGAACAGGAGCCCAAGCAATGAATTTTTCATCAATTTTTCTATCAATTTGATATTGATATGGAAAGTTAGCTTTTGGGAATTTTAATTCATCTTCATATGGTTCATCATTGAATTTAGATTCAAATGGACAGATACGAATTCTTCTCCAAGTACCATCATCATTACTCTTAATATCAAATAATACATTAGTACATACAGCTAATTTGAATTGTGGAATGAAAGTAATAGAATCTTTGAATAGAGCTCGACCTACAATAGGATCACCACCAGTTAATTCTTTAAGAACACCTTCATTAATTTGCATACCCTTTGATGGTTCTTGCATAACAGCATATCTAACACCCATAAGTTGTACGATTTCAGGAGAAACAGAGCCAATATTATTTCGGGATTGTGTAACTAATGTAATTGGAACAGTTGCTTTATAATCACCCAGACATTTAGTCATTAATTCAACCATTTTAGATTTACCATTACATCCACTACCAGTATAAATATTGAATGTTTGATTATCATTAGTTCCAATTAATACAGAAGCCAAATGTTGCCACATATATTCTCTTAATTCTTCATTGGGAAATAATTCATCTACAAATTTATCAATTTCTGCTATAATATTTTCATAGGTATTAGATTTATCAAGTGGATATTTACCTTTAAGTTTTTCTAATGGTGTATAATCAATATTAGTACATTTACTAATAAAATCATCTGGTCTTCCTTTTCTATATGTTTTATTTTTAAAATCTACAACATAATTACTGAAACACATTAAGTAAGGATTAGCATCAAGTTTCTCCATAAAATCTTTATCATAAAATATATCTCTTGATTCTTTCATAATATTATTTTTCCAACTTGTAGTTTTTAATAGAATACATATATCACCTAGTTTAGATGATCTAACTCTATGAGTATCAGTATTTTGGTCATTTTTTTCTAAGTGAGTCATAATTTCAATAATATCCTGTGCTTTTTTCATATAAATATCATGCATCTTTTTAGAAATAATAAGTCGTAAAGTATTACCACTATCAATTTCATGCCATTTATTATTTTTATATTCAAACCAAGTATTATTTTTTACACTAACACAGACAAATTGATCTTTACAAAGCTGATATAATACTAATGCTAAGTCGAATTCAGCAACTTTATCTCTTGTAATGATAGATTCTAATGTAAGATCAATATAATAAGATATAGTTTCTTTTCGGATATCTTTATATTCTTTTTCATTATCTGTTTTAGCCCAAAACATAATAGAACGATTAGTTAATCCATCAGGATTTTTATAATCAAATGATTTCCACATAGCATAATACATAGGAACATCTCTAAAATCAAATGTAGATGACTGAGAACTGAATTTTATCCAAGAAAGAAATAGTTTATCATTAGTATTTTTAAGTGCCCATCCAACCCTAATCCATTTATTATATGACCCTTCTCCATAATAAGATTGTGGTAAAATCATAGTAAATAGATGTGTTTCTTTGATTTCATAATCATTATGACTTAATTTTTCAAAATATATTTCTAATAAATTATCTAATTGTTTAATATTCTCTATTTTATTAAAGTCAAATATATCAAAATCAATTTCATTACTTAATACATTAACTTTTGTTTTTTTTATATCTTTATTAGTAATTTCTCTTTTTTCTTGTTCAATAGCTTCAAGCAAATATTTATTATCAAGTAACTGATATGCATTATGTTTATTATTTCTAGCACTCATTAATGGTAAATGTTCTCTAATATTAATTTTATTAATAAAATGTTCTTTTAAATCCCAAGATTCTTCTTCTGTATTATAATTTAATGTGTAATAATAAGTAAGATTATAAGCTTTATGTCCAGGTTTTCTTGAACCATATAATTGCCAATTAACAAATCCTTTTGTAATTCCTTCATCTAATACATCTTCAAATTTATTAACAATTGGCAAATCACTCCATACAACTTTAATATCATTAATAATTTTTTTGCGTAAGATAGCCTGTTCAGCTTTATGCATTTTAATAGTAAATATTAGATGAATACCATCTTTTGCCTTATCATTCAATAAATTAATTTCATGTTTTTCAAGGACATAAACTGAAATTGAAGATTTATCTTGAAAACTATAAATTTCATTTAATTTTGCTGTATATAAAGTTATTAGATCTATTATATGTTCTTTTGTATGTTGTCTTGTTTTAATACTAGTATCATATCTAAGATCTATATCAACTAATAATGGTCCATCCTCTATTAGTTGTTTTTCAGTTAAGAATTCTTTATTATTGTTTTTAAAGACATAATCATAATATTTATCCCAAAAATTATCAGTATAATCTATATTATATATTCCTCCATAGATACCTAGGTTTTTATCTCCTATTCTTGTATTAGTATGAAAAGATCCTTTATCTGCTTTGGTTTTTTTTAATAGTTCTTCCAAATTCTTGCATGTTAATGTATTAGTAGATGTTTCTATATTTTTCATATTTTATAGTTATATATATAAATATATTTTTATTTCAATTTTATAATATTTTTAAAATTAAATTAAAAATATTATATTAATAATATTATGTAAATGGTTTTGTCTAAGGAATGTGTTCATAGAATAGCAAATGATGTTAAATATATTATAAAAAATCCTTTAACTAGCGAAAATATTTATTATAAACATGATGAAAATGAAATATTAAAAGGTTATGCGTTAATAATTGGAAATCCAGATACCCCCTATAGTTATGGTTATTATTTTTTTGAATTTAATTTTCCTGAAAAATATCCATTTCAACCACCAATAGTAAGATTTTATACAAATGATGGTAGAATGCGTTTTAATCCAAATTTATATATAAGTGGTAAAGTATGTTTATCAGTATTAAATACTTGGAAAGGAGAAGGTTGGACATCTTGTCAAAATATAACATCTATATTAATTACCTTATCAGCTGTATTAAATGATAATCCATTATTGAATGAGCCAGGTATACGTGAAGATAATCCGTCTATTAATAGCTATAATTTATTACTTAATTATAAAAATATAGAATTTTCAATTTTAAAACAAATTTCAATATTATTTCAATTAGAAAGTGAATTATCTGGTAGTGATAAAAATATAGAAGATTTTACAGGACATCATCTATTTTTATTATTATTCAAAGATATTATGTGTAATAATTTTAAAAAAAATAAAGATTTAATTAAAAATAAAATAGAGAGTTTAAAAAATGATATAGAAAATAATACTCAATTATGTGTGAATACATATAATTTGAATTTTGAGTTAAGTTATGAAAAAATTATGAAGAAATTTAATAAATATATTAATTTAATTAATTAATTAATTTTTATTAAAATTGATATAAAATATAATTTTTAATATAATTTAGTATATAATTGATATGAATTTTTGTTCTGAATGTGATAATATGTATTATATCAAATTAGAAGAAGAAAATTGTAATAACATTATATATTATTGTAGAAATTGTGGAAATAGCGATTCAAATTTATTAGATACAGGTAAGTGTATTTTAAAAGAAAATATTACAAAAAATGAAAATAAATATAATATTAATATTAATAAATATACAAAATTAGATAATACATTACCTAGAATTAATTATATAAAATGTCCTAATCAATCTTGTGAAAGTAATAAAGCTGAGTTTGATAAAGACAGAGAAATAATCTTTATACGATATGATAATACTAATATGAAATATTTATATTTATGTTCTCATTGTGATTATAGTTGGTTAACTGAAAAATAAATAAGAATTTATTTATATTTTTTTATTATTTTTAATTAAATTGATATTTATATTTAATAAAATATAAATATTAATATTAATAATGGAAGATTACGAAAATACAGAACTTACTGAATTTGATGAAGATAATATATCTGAAATAAATTCTAATAAAGATTCAGATATAGAAATAGAAGATGATATTGATACTACTGATAAAATAGATGATGATGAAGAAGATGAACAAGAAGTAGATGAACAGGTAAATGATCAAGAAGATGAAGAAGAATTTGAATCTGAAAAAGAAGAAGATGAAGATGAAGAAGATGAAGATTTAACAGATGAGAAAAATTTAACAGACGAAATATCTGAAAAAAAACCACCTATTTACAGTAGTACATTTATATTAAATAATGATTTAGAATTGAATGATTCTGATGAATTTTTACAAAAATTTGGAATAGAACAAAAAACAGATTATATTAATAATTCTCATCAAGAATGTTTAAGTAAAAATTATGATGAAATTAAACAATTAGTAAAAGTTATAAAGGATAAAAATAATATTATAATTGATGAATTACATACAACTATTCCTATTCTTACAAAATATGAAAAAACTAGAATATTAGGAATAAGACTTAAACAATTAAATAGTGGTAGCAAACCATATGTTAATGTATCAGAAAATATATTGGATAATTATTTAATCGCTAATAAAGAATTAAATGAAAAAAAATTACCATTTATAATTCAAAGACCATTACCAAATAATACATTTGAATATTGGAAAATCCAGGATTTAGAAATACTTTAATTTTAAAATTTCCATCTATTACCACAATCTAAACAAGTTACAAATGTAGTCATAGGTTCATCAGCACTTCTAGTTTGTAATTGATAGAAAGTGCATTTTTTAGATTTACATTTAGAACAAGTGAAATCATCTGTGGATGCTTCAATTTTTGGAGAAAATTTATTTTCATCTTTAATTTTTTTTAATTCAATTAATTCATTCCATAAATCTGGTCTCATATCTTGATGAGACATAAATGCTAACTCATGTGCTTTAATTTCTTTATTTGTAAGTTTTTTATATACTTCTTCATTTTTTAAATTAAATATAATAGTTTTTAATTTTTGAAGATATAGATTTACAAAATGTTCATTCTCCCATTTTTTTAATATTTTTTTTTCTCCTGCTGTTTTAATAGCATAATTATAAATTCCTTTTTCCAAATTATTTGATATTTTATCATTTTTAATTACAATATCTAATTTAGAAACAATATTTTTTCTAAAATTTTCTGGTTCTTTAATAACTCTTTTAAATAAACTCATTAGTTAATAATATTAATATAATTTTAATATTATTTATTATCAATTTAATTTATAAAAATTTTATTTATTTTTCCTCATCTGAATAACAATAGGCATCATAACTTAGTTCAGAATTATCAGAAAAATAGTTAAAGTCATCTTCATCTTCATCTTCTTCATCTTCATCTTCATCTTCATCTTCATCTTCATCTTCATCTTCATCTTCATCTTCATCTTCATCTTTATCTTTATCTTCATCATTTT
>MDTG01323449.1_pt1 | contig 10964 bp, 13 predicted proteins | sample 811421 | NCBI WGS metagenome assembly MDTG01 (sample SAMN05326645, study PRJNA326480) | marine metagenome | isolation source: seawater | place: Pacific Ocean: South East | collected 2011 | reverse complement strand
TTTCAATAATATACATTTTCTGTGGACATTTTTCAATTGGAATAACTGTTCTTAAACTATCATATTCATTTCTATTATTAATAAATATATCTAAACAATTATTAATATCTTCTACTTTTCTACATGGTTGAGTAGGTCTTAATTGTAAAATAATGTTTGGAATATAATTTTCATTAACTTCTAACCAATTTAAAGCATGAACAATAAATTCATAATCAATTGATTCATCTTGAGATATTTCGGGTGGTCTTAAAAAAGGCACTTCAGCACCATATTCTTTCGATATTTTAGCATATTCTTCTGAATCTGTAGATACAATAATTCTCATTTTATTATAATATTTACATTGTTTTGCTTGTTCAATAGACCAAGATATTAGAGGTTTTCCATTAAAATCTTTAATATTTTTATTAGGAATTCCTTTAGATCCAGATCTGGCAGGGATTAAACATAATATTTTCATTTATATATTTAAAAATATAATTTTAAATATATTTATAATAAATATGAAAAATTCTATTATTATATTAGGACGTGGTATGTCTTTAAGAAGATTATCTGAATTTGATGATAAAAATATTGATACAGTTATAATAGTAAATTCATTTTGGGATACATTACAATGTCCTATACCTTATTATAAAGATCCATTAATTCATAATTTTATAAAAGATAAAAAAATTTATTTAATTTTTACACCATATCAAGATTTATCTAAAATAAATATATTTATTGAAAAATATAATGTAGTTGCTATTCATTGGGAACTATTTTCAAAAAAAATAAGAGTTGGACGAAATATGGGTAATATTAAAATACTTCCAGACATATTAATTGAACCTTTTATTTATGTAAATAAAAATTTTAAAAATACAGGGTCAATGGGGGTTGCCATTTTATATGCCATTAAATGTTTAAATATAAATAATTTTCACATATTTGGATTAGATTTTTATGAAAAAGATTATTATCTTACGAATACTCATAATTATGAAAGCGAAAAATCAAAAAGTGATTTAATTAAACAACAATTTATAAATTTTATAAAATATTATAATAATATTAATTTTAATATATATACATTAGCAAATATTAAATCTTATTCTAATGATCCTGATTTAAAAAATGCAATTTTTCATTAAATAATATATAAAGATATAATATTATCTTTATATAATGACAAATGCTTGTATTTTTTTAATATCAGCAAGGAAAGAAATATTACCCAAATCTTTATTTTTATTGAATGAAAATTATAATAAAAAATATAATCACGATATTTTAATTTTTTATCATGGTGATAAATATGATGATTTAGAATATCAAAATATGATTAAAAATATTAATTCAAATACTAATTATTATTTTCATAAAATAGATGCTAAATTACCAGATAATGTAAAAGAAACAGATTTATTTTATAATAAACGAAATATACCTTATGTTATTAATAGTTTCCCAAAACAACGAGTAGGATATTTACATGCTGTAACCTGGAAAATTAATAGTATGAATAATCAATTATTAAAAAAATACGATAATTATATTATGATAGATGATGATTCTTGGTTTAAAAAACCTATCAATTTTAATATTTTTGATAAAATGGATGAACAGAGAAAACTATGTGGTACAGGATATTCATGGAATCATGTTCATAATAGAGTATTAGATACACGTATTAATTTATATCAATGGATTCAAGAATATGTTAAAAAATATAATATAGAGGTTAAAAGTGAAGGATTAAAAAAATATTTATCAGAAGGAGAAAATGATATAATAGAAGGAAGAAAATGTAATGCTAAATTTCATTATATGAAAATGTTATCTGGTAATTTTAATATTTATAACAGAAAAATGTTTGATTTACCAGAATGGAAACAATATAATAAAGAATTTAATGATTATGCTGGAGGTTTTAAATATAGATGGGGTGATTGTGAAATAATATCATATTTTTATTATATTCATATAGGTGATGAATTCATGGATTTAAATTTAAAAGAAAAAGATATTTACAATAATTCTATACCTGGAACAGGATTTATTTTTAATGGATTAAATTAATCATACAATATGCCACCGCCTTTCACCTCTACTTAAAAATTTATTATATATATTTCTTCTACTCTGTTCAGTAGTTAAATCTTTTTTTTCTAATATATTTTTCATATTATATATATTAGGATCTTTAATATTATATGTATCTTTAAAATTATCTTTAAAATGTATTATTACAAATTCATTATTTCCAATCTTATTACCCATATTTAATTTTTCATTAAAATGTCCCCATGTTGATACATAGTAGTTATATTTATAACCTACATCTACTTTTTTTAATTCAAATGGTAGATCATTATTATTAATACAATTAGGAAAATCTTGACAATACCACCAATCAACACCATTATTTTTATGTCTATGTTTATAATTTTTCCATGGTTCCCATGTTAAATTTAGATTATTATCAATCCAAAAATTTAAAAATCTAATTGTATTTTCAGTATGTCTATATCCTTTTACACCACCATTTATAGTATATTCCATACCTTTCCATAGTTTATCTGGTCTTAGAGAATCCTTTGTAGACATTATACAATTTGAATAATAAAAATCATTATCAGGATATTCTTTAAACATTAAAAAAGGATCATTTTGAAATAATAAATCACAATCTAAAACTAATAATGATGAATATTTATCAGATTCAGATAAAATTTTTTTTGTTAATTCTAGTTTATGATGTAATCTTCTATTTGTCCAGTGTTTTATATTTATTTTTATAAAATTAATATTATATTTTTCATATTCTTTAACTATTTTTTCATCCGTGTAAAAAAAATTAACTATACAATTTTTATTATATAATCTTAATGATTCTAAACAAACTTGAATATAATTAATAGGTGCACCATCCCATATGAATATTACATTTTCCATATTATATTATATTATATTATATTATATTATATTATATATATATTTAAAACATTATTTTTAAATATATATATAATGGATTATAAAATAAATATTTTAATTTATGGTATTAATGGTTATATAGGACAAAATATAAAGAAATATTTATGTAAACACAATGAAATCAATATATTATATTCTAATTTTGATAAAATTATAAATAAAGAACAAATTGTTAATGATATTGAAACTTTAAAACCAGATAGAATAATTTCTTGTATAGGATTAGTAAAAAATAATACTACATTTTCTACATTATTTCTAAATGATAATAAATATTTAAAAGATAATATACAAAATAATTTATTTATTCATATATTAATATCTAATATATGTTTAGAAAAAAATATACATTTTACTTATATTGGTACGGGGTGTATTTTTTCATGCGATAAATCTTATATTTTTGATGAAAATGATGAACCAAATTTTTTTAAATCTAGTTATACTTTAATTAAATCTTTTACAGATAAATTATTATCATTAAATGAAAAAAAAATATTAATAATAAGATTAAGACAATGTTTAAATGATGATATTAGTAAACAAAATTTTATAAATAAATTTTTGAGTTATGATACTATATGTGATATACAAAATTCATTTACAGTAATACCATCTATTTTTCCAATCATATCACTATTAATTTTAGAAAAAAAATGTGGTAAATTTAACTGTGTAAATAAAGGATCTATAAGCGTAAAAGAAATAGTTGAAATATTTAATAATGATAAAAAAATAAATATAATGGATAAAAATTACGTATATGAAAATTATGCTAATAATATATTATCAACTAAAAATTTAGAAGAATTTCATTATGTTGAAGATATTAAAGAAGCCATTTTAAAACTTAAAGATAATTATGTATTAAAACTAAAATTAAATCTATGAATATTACATTATTAATCACATGTTATAATGGTGATTATAATAAAATTATAAATTATGTTAAGAATAAAATTAATAATGTTAATATAATACTTTATAATAAAAAGAATAAAGATTTTGGTGTACCTGTTAAAAATGTTGGAGTAGATGCTTATGATAAATTACATTACATTATAAATAATTATGATAATTTACCTGATATTATTATTTTTTCTACTGATAGTATATTAAGTGAAGATGATAAAAAAGCAAAAAAAATAAAATATATTATTGAAAATATTAATATATTAAAAAATAAATCTGGATTATTAACAGGAAATATATATAAAATACCTAAAAATAATACAACATTTGAATTATCAAACTATAAAAATATAGATCTGATTCGTTCAACTATTAAACCATATGATAAGTGGTTTTATACATTTATAAATAATAATGTAGATATTAATAATACTTATATTTCAAAAAAAAGTGTTTTTGCAGTAACTAAAGATTTAATATTATCAAACTCTAAAAATTTTTATATTAACTTATTAAAGGATGTTGAAAAACATTCTGTTAATGGACATGACTCCGAAGTTCCACATTATTTTGAAAGAGCATGGGTTGAAATATTTTGTAAGAATGATGTTAGTAAAATGTTTTATGATGAGAAAACTTATAGTTCTATTTAAATTTATTAACATTATTATATTTTATACATCTAAATTACATCTTATTTTTTGTATTATATCAGTTGTTGAAATACCTTGTGTATATGGAACTTCTATTAATTCTCCACCTATTTCTGATAATATTTTTATAACATTTTCTCTTACAACTGATTGTCCTGATATCCAATCATCACCATGAACAACATAATTTGGTTTAATAATTTTTAAATTATCACTGTAATCATGTGTTCTTTGCATTATTACTTTATCTACCATTTTTAAATTACTAATTACTATATATCTATTTTCATAATTAATAATAGGTTTTCTTTTATACGATTCAATTGCTTCATCAGTTAATAATCCAACTATTATTTTACCATATTTAGATGCTTCATTTAATAAATTAATGTGTCCTTTGTGTAAAATATCAGCAGCCATACCAATATATACAATACTCATTATATATATTATTATATTTATATATTTAAATATCTAAATATATAATAATATAAATAAATATAATAAATATATTGATTTATTTGATTCTAAAGAAAATCATAAGCAATTAAAACATTTGAAAAGTAAATTTGATAAAATAAAAAAAGAAACAGAATGAATAATGAATGTAGATTTAGATGAATTTGTATTTTCAAAAGAAAATTATAAAAAAATACCAGATATAATTAATTTATTAGATAATAAAGTAAATAATTTAGGACAAATAAAATTTCCTTGGATAATTTTTAGTTCAAATAATCATATAAAACAACCCGAATCTGTTATAAAATATTTTACAGATAGAAATAATTTTGTGAATAACCCTTCAAAACATAACTGTAAATATTTAGCTAAAACAAAACTATTAGATAGTTTAGATATTCATTTTGCAAATATAAGTGGAGTAACAGTATTATCTAATGGTAAAATATATACTAAAAATAAATTTATAATAGATAACAATGATTTAAAGGATCAACTATTACAACTTAATCATTATGTACTTCAATCACGAGAATGGTTTTTAAATGTTAAATGCACAAGGGGCGCAGCCGACTGTGAGTCGCATCAAAACATTCGAAATTTAGATTATTTTAATAAATATAATAATTTATTTACTGGATATACTGATTTATTATTAAAAAATAAAAAATATTAGTCACATGTATTATATTATTTTATTTTTAGGTAAACCTTCTATAACCCAAAATTTTTTATGTTCACAAGGTATTTTCCAATTTTTCCCATATCTACCAACTAGTTTTTTCACTGCATTATTCGGTAAATATAATATTGTATCATTCCATACTTTTTTGATTAATTTATTATTTAAATAACATTCTTGCCATGTAATTCTTTCGTGTGGTTCATAATAATTACCATTTTTATCTATTTCTCCCATATATAAATCAATTGAAGCAAGAAATTTAGTCTCTTTTGTTTTTATTACTGAAATTTTATTTCTTATATCTTTAAAACAATTTTCTATCTCTATATTATTTTTGTTTAAAATTTTAATTAATTTATTAAAATCATTACAATCGCATATTATGTCAACATCATCATCATTATCAATACAAGAATTTTCTCTTACAATTCCTAATAATGTTCCATACGCTATAAACCATTTACTTATATTATTACTATTTAATAATTTTGCTATAAATAGTAAAGTATAATTTAATTTTTTTTTTGAGTTATTATTTCCAGCCATATTATATATTTAATATTTAAATATATTTAATATATTTAAAATATATTATGAATAATGATATTTTTAAAAATAAGGTTGTTAAAAATAAACAATGGTTTGAAAATAGTTATAATAAAAAATTAGAAGATTTACATGTTAATAATAAAGATATAGGCAGTATTCTTAATTATATTGATCATGATGCTTTTATGAATAAATATAAAACAAAAATTAATAATAAATACTTTATTGTAGACATATCTAATATATCTTTTGTAAGCTTTTATGGTAAAACTTATAAAGAATCTATATTTTTTAACATTATTAAAGATATTGATGATAATTTTAATAATAAAGATTATACTTTCAAAGAATCTTTATTATATAATGAATTAAAAGGTAATAAATTTACAACACTTAGTGAATATTTTAATTTAGAAGAACCTAATAATTTACAAAAATCTAAATATTATGAATTTTATCCTTGGAAAAAAAATATAAAAATAAGTCCTACAAAATTTTGTGGTCCTTATAGCGATTCAATAATTAATATGCATTTTATAAAATTTAAAAGAATTTTAGAAGGATTAAGAAAATATGGTATAAAATATAATTATAATAATATGATATCGGGTTTTTTTTTAGAAAAAGATAAAACTAAAAAATTTATAGTTAATTCTGGTATTCATAGAATAATTATAATAAAATATTTATCATGTATAAATAAGCTAAATACAAATGATGTGATTTGTCAAGTTAATCATACTATTAATTTTGAAAATATTAATAATTGGTATCATGTTAAAAATAAATTTATTTCAAGAATAAATTCTGAAATAATATTTAATCATTTATATAATAATATTTAATCATTTATATAATAATATTTAAAAGATATATTATATATTATATATTTTATATTTTATATTTTATATTATAATATGAAAAAAGATATAGCAATTTCAGTTTTTAAAAGATTAATAGATTTTTTAAATAATTATAATATTCCTTATCATCTTACCAGTGGAACTTTATTAGGATTAGTAAGAAATGCTGATTTAATTGAATGTGATACAGATATTGATATATGTACATATATACCATATATTCCAATAATTTATAGTTTAAAAGAACAATTATTAAATGAATATCAATTATATTTCTCAAGATATCAAAAAGGAGACAAGTTACTAAGAGTAAAAAAAAACTATGGGGCTAGAGAAGTTTATAAAATACAAGTCCCAAACCCTTACAGAATTAGATATTCATGGAGATTATCAATAAATGGAACAAATAAATATGAAGGTCACGAAGGTGATGAAAATAATATAAAAACATTTAGATGGATCGATATTTTTGGATCACATTGGTTCCCTTTATTAAAAGAAATAACATTTAAAGACTATAACATGTTTATTCCAATTAATAGTAATGAATATTTAAAAACAGTTTATATCAATTGGGAAAATCCAATTAAGAGATCCAATTTTGTAAGACCAATGGAAGCATTACCAATATATATGTATACGATAATGTATCATAGTAAATATGGAAAAGAAAACAATAACAAAGATTATTTATATATTGATGAATTCAATTGTAATGATTTTTTAAAAATAGAAGATTTTTTTAATAAATATAGTTTTTTAAAAATTTTAATGAAAGAAACATTAGATAAATTGATTGATGAATAATATTTAAAAATATTTATTAAATATTTCTAATGCATCTTCTGTATTTAAATATCCGCTTTTTACGCCAGGCCAATTTTCTACTTCTTTTTCTTTTACAATTTTTATATTAGTTCTATATTTTTCATATTTAACTAATATATCATTAAATTTACTATTATCATTCATATACATAGCAGTTAATACTGCAACTCTATGATGACCACCAGTTATTAAAAATCTATAATCATCATCTTTTAATAATATATAACCTTCTATTATATCATCATTAGAAGGTATATATCCATATTTATTTATATTATTAATAATATTCTTTAATCTAGTTATTCTATGTTCAACATTAGTTATATGTTTTGGACCAAATAAACCACAACGAAATTGATTAGTAGGTCCATAATGCATCCACGGGTGAAAATGATTAGTAGCCTGTAATTGATGTAATTTATTATTTATATTTAAATGATATACATCACCATATGTATTTGGTTGAAATTCTTGATAATATTTAAATAAATAACTATCTTCTAATCGAATATTTATATCTTTTAATAATTGTAATGATGTATTAACTAATGGATCATTACCACTAAAATAATAACTCCCTTCAAAACCACTAAATTTATGAATATTTACTAAAAATATATCTGATTTTGGAATATCTAGTATACTAAATTTATTATTATTAATTATGTCTTTTCTATTGTTTAAAAATTTACAATAAAAGTTTGATTTATGTTTTAATAATTCTTCATTTGATTTTATATCTAATATATTCATAAATTATATTATATTATATAATCCTACTTTTAAACTTATTTTGGGTTCATATCTTAAATCTCTCTTAGCTTTACTTATATCTGCATATGTATGTGGCACATCGCCTAATTGATTATCAATCTGTTTATATATAGCTTTTTTACCTGCAACCTTTTCACATAATTCTATAAAATCATTTAACGATATTGGTGAAGAATTACCTAAATTATATACTTCACATTTAACCTTTTTTTTATTATCTAATGCTGATACCACTCCATCAACTATATCATCTATAAATGTATAATCTCTCGACGATGAACCATCGCCATATTTATTAAATTCTTTTCCTTCAGATATTGCTTTCATAAATTTATATGGTGCCATATCTGGTCTCCCACGTGGTCCATACACTGTGAAAAATCTCAATCCAATACAATTTATATCATATAATTGAGTATATGTTTTTGCAAATAATTCCATCGCCATCTTACTACTTGCATATGGTGAATTACATGTTTCTATTACATCTGTTTCTGAAAATGGTATCTTAGTATTTAACCCATAAACACTACTACTACTTGCATAAACTATATCTTTAATATTGTTCTTAACTGCTTCTTCTAATATATGAATAAATCCTTCTATGTTTACTTTTACATATATTTTAGGATTTTGAATAGAATATCTTACACCTGCCATAGATGCTAAATGACATATTTTATCAGGTTTCCATTCAGATATACAATTTGTATCACAAATATCTTCTTTTCTAAATTCAAAATTATCATATTTATTTAATATTTCCAAGTTCTCTATTTTTTTATTTACATCATAATAATCATTTAAATTATCTATTCCTAAAACTATATTTCCTTGTTTAAGTAATCTCTCACTAACGTGTGATCCAATAAATCCAGCACACCCTGTTACTAATATTTTCATTATATGTTTAATATTTAAAAATACTTAAATAATAACATATAAATGATACCTAAAATTATGCATCAACTATGGATTGGTCTTAAAGAACCACCTACTATACCAATGGACACATGGAAAGATAAACATCCTGATTTTGAGTATATTCGTTGGAATGAAGAAGAATTTATTAAAAGAGATATGAAGTTTGAATGTCAAAATAGAATTAATGATATGAAAGAAATTAATGGAAAAGCAGATATTATGAGATGGGAAATATTATATAAATATGGTGGTGTGTTCTTAGATGCAGATTCTATATGTATTGAACCATTCGATGAAGTTTTAATGAATCAAAAATGTTTCGCTGGATATGAACATGAAAAACTACGTCCAGGATTAATAGCTACCGGAACTATGGGTTTTCCACCCAAACATCCATTAGTCAAAGGAGCAATTGATTCTATGAAATCAAATCCTGTTCACACAAATATGGCTTGGATTACTGTTGGACCTGGGTTATTAACACGAATGTATGATACAGGTAACTATAAAGATTTAATGATATTTCCTAGTTATTTCTTTCTACCAATTCATCATACTAAAAATGAATATTGTGGACACGGTAAAGTATATGCTTATCAACTTTGGGGATCTACCAACTTTAATAAATATGATAAAAGTGGATCTATACCTAAACAATTATTACCTGGTGATGATACAATTACTTTAACTATTAAAAGCACAGATGAAAAGGCACATAAAATACAGAAATGTTTAAATTCTATTAAAAATCAAATAGGAAATATGAATATTAAACTTCAATGGATAAATAAATCAGATGAATTAAATACAAAAATTATTAAAAATAAATTAGATATTTTTAAAAAAACAACACGGTTTATTGATGTTTATTATACTGAAGATGATGATATTAAAGAAGATTATATAAAAGCAAATACCATATTTAAACCAGATTATTTAATAAATAATATTTAAACATTATATACAATAAATAAATAAATGAAATTATTAGTATATGGTCATAAAGGTTGGATTGGATCTATGTTTATTAATATTCTTAATGAACAAAATATAGAATATTATACAACAAATACGAGATGTGATAATTATGCTGATTTGATAAATGATTTAAATAATACTAAACCAACACATGTTATTTCATTTATAGGAAGAACTCATGGTGAAATTGATGGAAAAACTTATTCAACCATAGATTATCTAGAAGAACCAGGTAAATTAAAAGAAAATATTAATGATAATTTATTTTCACCATTACAATTAGCATTATTATGTAATGAAAGAAATATTCATTATACATATTTAGGAACAGGATGTATTTTTTCATATAGG
>MDTG01212850.1_pt1 | contig 10964 bp, 12 predicted proteins | sample 811421 | NCBI WGS metagenome assembly MDTG01 (sample SAMN05326645, study PRJNA326480) | marine metagenome | isolation source: seawater | place: Pacific Ocean: South East | collected 2011 | reverse complement strand
TAAATTTGCATCTTTTGGTTCAACAGGGTAGCTAGAAACACAATGCATCAAAACAAGGTTTTTTTTCTTTTTTGATTTTTTTTTCCACTCGTTAAATATTATTTTTTTTGAATTTGATATTAAACTTAAATCTGCAAGACCTGTTGAAAGTATTATTGATTTATTAAAACTAGCTATCTTTTTTATTAAAGGTAAAAAATTGTTATCGCCAGATGCGATTTTAAAAAAAGACTGAATATTATTTAAAAAATTTGCTGAAGTTATATCAGTTGGTGTTGATAAAAAAGTTATTTTTCTCTCCTTTGCATATATCGATAATTTTTTAAATTCTTTAAATGATAGTTTAAACTTATTAAGTTGCTTTAATCTCTTTTTGTTTTCATTAGAAACAAGCAGTTCAGGAATAATTGTTTGAAATTTTATAGCATCTGCGCCACTTTTTTTAGCCTCTAAAATTAATTTTTTAGCTAGCTTAAAATCTCCCTCATGATTATTTCCTGCTTCCGCAATTACAAAAATTTTATTTTTTTTAATAAACATATTAATCAAATTTATAAACTTTTAATTTTTTAATCTTTTTGTAAAGATTAGCGTTATAGAACTTTATATATTTGTTTTTAGTTTTTACTATTATTGAATTATCTGTTCCTATAAAATCACCTGAATTATCCAAATTATATTTTTTTTCAATTTTTTCACATTTTGGAATAAAATAAATTTTTTTATCGAAAAATGTATAAGCACAATGATAAGGGTACGTTATGGCTCTAACAAAATTATAAATTTGAGTAGAATTATTTTTTTTCCAATTAATTTTTCCATCTTTAAAACTTCTTTGTTTAAAGTACTTAGTTTTATACGATTGCTTTTTTAACTTTTTTCTATCAATAATTTTTTGAATTGATTGATACGTAATTTTTGGAAAAATTTTGTTGCATTTTTCATGTACAGTTTTGATAGTATCTTTATCGTAAAGTTTAAAAGAATATTCCTTGATAATTTTTCCTGTATCTATTCCCTTCGACATTTTTATCGTAGAAATATAAATTTTTTTTTCTCCATTAATAATTTGCCAATTTAATGGTGACCCTCCTCTATATTTTGGTAATTTGCCTGCGTGTAGGTTTATAGAGCCATACTTTGTTAAATTATAACAATTATTTTTAACAATATAAGGAAATCCACAAAATATATTTAAATCATTATCATGTTTATCAAGTCTTAAGTATTCATGTAGTTGGAGCATATTAATTAATTTAAACTTTATTTTTCTTTTTTTTAGATCTTTACAGATTTCCCTATCCAAAAACTTTTTTGCTAAAAAAATATTTTGTATTTGAATGTTATTTTTTTTTGTTAGATAATTAAATACTTTAAGACCTCTTACGCCATTAAAAAAAAGTGAAACTTTAATCACGAATTAACTTTTAAAAATACTCTTATACCAACTTATATATTTTAAATAACCTTTTTCCAAAGGCCATCTTGATCTAAATTTTATTAATTTTTGTGCTTTTGTAATACTCAAAGTACCTCTTAAAGGCATTAATTTATCTCTTTTTTTATAAGTTACCGAAATATTTGAAAAATTTTCTCTTAATAAGTCTAAAAGTTTATTTATAGTTCTAGAGTTTCCATATGTAATGTTAAAAGTTTCTTGTAACGAGTTTTTTGATTTAATAGCACAAATTATCCCTTCCATTAAATCATCAATATACGTAAAATCTAATTTTTCTGTACCGTCTCCATTAATTAATATGTTTGATTTATTTAGAGCACTTTCAATAAATATTTGACCCACTCTTCTACTAATGCACCTTTCTCCATATAGGGCGGAAGGTCTTATTATCGTGTATGGCAAATCAAATGTTTGGCCATAAGCTTTAATTATTTTTTCTGCAGAAAATTTTAAAGCACCATAGATGCCCAGCGGGTTGCAAATATCATTTTCTTTAACCTCTTTTTTTAGAAAATTTCCATAAACCATACTTGAGGAAAGAAAAATGAATTGCTCAATATTATTTTTCGCATTATCAAGTGAATTTTCAAGTGTTCTTAAACTGTGGTCAAAAGTAGAATGTGGATCTTTATTAGATCTGTTTGCATGTGAAACAGCTGCTAAATGTATTATTACTTGAGGTTTTAAGGCTGTAATCGTTTTGCTTAATTTTAAATAATCTCTGGCATCAACTAATTTTAAAGGAATTTTATTTTTTTTAAGAAAATAAAATCTCTGTTTAAGTATTTTTAAAGCTAATTTAGGAAAAGGTAAGTTATTTTCATTACTTTGAACGCTGTATAAGTTATTAACTACAAGTCCATCTAATACAGAAACGTTGGCACCTAATTTTTTTAATTTCAGAGCCAAATTATGCCCAATAAATCCGGCTCCACCAATTATTAAAATTTTTCTACCTTTAATGTAAAAGCGACTCATGAAATTTATCTTATTACCTTTTTAATGTTTTTAATCATAAAATCTAAATGTTTAATATTAATATGCGGTCCAACTGGCAAAGCTATTGAGTTATAGCTAATTTTCGATGCATTTTTAAATGAGTCATTATTATATTTGTATTTTTTTTTGTAATAAGTCATATGAGGAACTGGTTTTGGATAGTAAATACTTGTTCCAATGCCTTTTTTATTTAAGAACTTAATAATTTGCGTTCTTTTTTTTACATCTTTATTTTTAAAGATTATACTTAGACAATAATTACTACTTGTAAAGTTTGGTTGAATGTTACTCAAAATAAAAATATCCTTTAATTTTTTTAACCTGGTATAAAGATAATTAAAATTCCTATGTCTTAATTGTAGAAAATTTTGAATTTTTTTTAATTGTTCTACCCCTATCGCAGCATGTACCTCACTCATTCTGTAATTAAGACCTAAGTCTTTAACATCATATTTTCCTGGAAAATCTCGTTGACTGTAAGTTTTGTCTACTCCAAACGCTTTCTTGCTTTTTACGATATTAAAAATCTTTTTATTATTAGTAATTAACATGCCTCCTTCAGCTGAGGTTATATGTTTTACAGGATAGAAAGAAAAAACACCAGCATCGCCAAATAGACCAAGGTGTTTTTTTCGAATTTTTGAACCAACAGATAAAGCACAATCTTCTAAAATTAAAAGTTTGTATTTCTTAGCAATTTTCTTAATTCTATTCATATCAGCTGGAATACCTAAAAAATGAACAACAACAATCGCTTTAGTTTTCTTTGTAATTTTTTTTTCAATTTCATTAATATTTATATTTCCCGTTTTTAGTTCACAATCGACAAAAACAGGTTTAGCACCTACTATTTCAACTGCGTGAGCGGTCGCAACATGTGTTTGAGCCGGAACTATAACTTCATCACCTTTTTTAATACCTACTGAAAGATAAAATAAGTGCATACCAGCTGTACACGACGAAATTGAAACTGCATATTTTGACTTTGTAAATTTTTTAAAATTTTGTTCAAATTCAATAGTTTTTATACCGTGTACATATTTTCCACTTTTGAGCACTTTAATAACTGATTTGTACTCAGACCCAGAAACAATCGGTTTTCCAAAAGGTAAAATCATTTGATTGAATAATTTTTATAATTTATTTTTATGTTTTTATTTGATTTAAAAGATTTCTCAATTGCAAAACATACTAACATACAATTTAAAATTTCTTTAAAATTTATCGAATTATAATTTTTTTTTCTATAAATACTCATCGCAAAGTTTTTTAATACGTTATTTTTTTGTTTTTCTGAAAAATTGAACTTTAAAATCTTAGGTCTTTTATTTTTATTTCTACTATTGTAAAAATGTAAGCCTCTTATCCCAAAATCTAGAGTTCCTTTTGTTCCAAATATTTTTAATGAATGATGGTGAGGCATATTGCAACTAAAATTAGAGCTAACTTTTCCAATAATTCCGCTTTTAAATCTCAACATGGCTAAACTAAAATCATTAAATCTAAATTTTGATTTTTTTGTAACTATTTTATTGGCTTCCGCTTTTACCTCGCATGGAAAATCTTTTAAAAGCCAAATTATTTGATCTATCATATGTACAGCACCCCCATAGGTAACAGAATAAAAAGGTATTTTGTTGCGCCAACCATCTGTTATCTTATGCAACCTTCCATAATTATAATCAGCCTCAATATAGTAGGTTTTTCCTAATTTTTTTTTATCATGAATTGACTTAATTTTTTTGAACTGTGGTGAACCTCTTAAGTTTAAATTACAGGAAATTCTTGAATTAGATTTTTTATAAACTTTAATAATTCTCTTTAATTCATTTATGTTTAAACAAAGTGGTTTTTCTACAAAAATATCTTTATTTTTTTTTAAACACTTAATTATTTGATTACAATGATAATTGTCATAAGAAGCTATTGAGACTAGTTTAATACTATTATCATTAATTATTTCATTTTCATTTTTTACAAAATTAATTGATGGGTATCTTTTTTTCAATTGTTTTACATATGATTTATTTTTTTCATAAACCTTTTTTAGTACAGTGAATTTTGATTTATTATAAAATTTAGCATGCCGTTCTCCAACGCCAAAACCAATAATACCACAATTAATTTTATTCATTTAATTCTATAGACTAAAATGATTGATCTTTTTTTTAAATCTAAAATTCAGTTTATTCTTAACATCAAAAATCATCGAATTATTTTTTAAAATATTTTCAAAATAATTCTTTTTTAGCTTCAAGAATTGTTTGTGTGGAGTAGCTAATATTAAACAATCCAACTTGTTAGAAAATTTTTTGACAAAAAAATTTTGAAATTTTAATGGTATTTCGTCTTTTTTTATAAGTGGGTCTAAAAGTTCAATCTTAATTTTATAACTTTTTAATAATTTTATAATCTTAAAAATTTGACTATTTCTCGTGTCAGGGCAATTTTCTTTAAATGTAACACCCATTATACCTAGATTAAATTTATTTGGAGAATAATTCCTTTTTTTTAAAAAAAATTTAATTTTTTTAAAAATAAACTTGGCCATATTTTCATTAACATTTCTACCTGACGTAATTATATCTGGTGTGTAACCAGCTCGTTTGGCTCGAAATTTTAAGTAATAAGGATCTACGCTAATACAATGTCCACCGACCAAACCAGGTGTAAATTTTAAGAAATTCCATTTTGTGCTTGAGGCTTTTAAAACTTCATGTGTATCTATTTTTAATTTGTCAAAAATTATACTTACTTCGTTCATTAACGAAATATTTATATCTCTTTGAACATTTTCTAAAATTTTAGAAGCTTCTGCCACCTTTATATTTGGAGCAATATAAACGCCAGCTTTTATAATTTTTTTATACAAAGCGTAAACTTTCTTTCGACTAAATTTATTCGAGGCGCTGACAACTTTTTTGATATTAGTAAGATCCTTTGATTTATCACCCGGGCTTATTCTTTCTGGACTATAACCTACGAAAAAATCTTTGTTTATTTTTAATCCTGACTTCTTTTCTAATAGTGGTATCAGCACTTCATTTGTTAAACCTGGATAAACAGTACTTTCTAAAATAACAATGTTTCCTTTGTTTAAACACTTTGCGATCCTGTTTGCTGCTGTTTTAAGCGGATTTAAGTTTGGTTCTTTTTTATAATTTATAGGCGTAGGAACAGTAATTATATAGATGTTGGAGTTAAGAATATCATCAAAATTATTGGTAATTTTTAAATTTGGTGACATTATTTTTTTTTTGTTTAATTGTAGATTTATATCATTGCCTTTATGTAGTTGTTTAACTCTTAATTTATTAATATCGAAGCCAATTACTCTATAATATTTAGAAAATTCAGCAGCCAAAGGTAATCCTACATAGCCTAGTCCAAAGATACAAATTTTGGGGTTTAACATTTCTACTTAACTGATTTTTTCCAATTAACTTTTTTATTTAATGAATAACTTCCATAAACAAAAACTCTATTAAGCTTTTTTGTTATTTTTTCTGCCGCATGATAAGAATTTGGTGTAGAAAGAAAAACCACTAGTCTGCCAGACTTTGGTTTAATCTTTTTAACAAATTTTACTTGATTTTTTTTAGGGAATCTTGGGTACTCGTCTTGAAAATTTTTATTAAAATTTGGCTCATGTATTTCAAGAGCCCCTCCAGAATTTGCAGGAATATTATTCAAATATAACAAAAAATTAATAACTCTAGTATCTCTATCTCTGTGAGCGGCCCTATAGTATCCTTTGCTTGATACTGAAAAATCCATATCGAGATTCATTGATGTCTTGATAAAGCCAAAGTAAGACAATAATTTTATAAATTTCTCTTTGAAACTAAATTTTTGCTCACCAAAAAAATTCTTTGAAAAAGTATGATATTGATCATTTGGAACCCATCTTAATTTTATCTTTTTAAATAGATTTCTTACGTTTTTGTAAAACTTTTCGTCATTCATCAATTGATAGAATCTTTTTATATACTTCGTTTTCTGTACTAAATTTTCAAAATTATCTGTTCCCTTGTTTACACGATTTCTATTTACCATTACTTTATCATCGAAATTTTTGAAGTTTAATATCTCATTTTTAAACTTTACAGCTTCTTGACTATTTAGAAAGTTCTCTACTACTAAATGCGGCCATGGCTCGGCATAAATTTTATAATTTTTTTTTGTAATATTCATTTATATTTTTTTCTATTCTTAAACAAAAATTCAGCTAAGTAAAAATCCTCAACATCATCAATATCTAATCCATAATACTTTTTCAATTCATACATAAAAGGTTTTTTTCCTATTCTATTGTTGTATTTTAAATAATTTTTTCTTGAACTAATAAAGATAGCGCTATTTATTTTATTTAATGGCTTTATATCTTGCGTCTTTGGCCATTTAACTTTATGATAATTGTAATTAAGCGCCTTTTTACTGTCCCAAATAAAACCTTTTAATTTAGTTATACTCATCATTGAGTCATAACCCTTTTTTAAAATATTTTTATATTTTTTAATTGCATCATCATAAATCTTTGAGTTAACAAATGGCGAAGTTACGTGTGTCCATAAAATATGATCTGTCGGAACAACATCTAAAACATGCGAAACAAGTTGATTATTAGACGTATTATTAGTAGATAAAGAAAAATCTTTTCTAGAGTGAAGCACAATTTTTTTGGAGTTTATTTTTTTAACGAATTTTTTAATTTTTTCGTCATTTGTAGATAAATAGATCTTATTTATTTGTTTAGCCTTCAACAACTGAAATATCTTTATTTTCAAAAGTCCAAATCCTTCACTGGCAAACTTACGGGTATTTTTGTTTTTTACTCTGGTGCTATTTTTTTTGCATGGGAGAAAAACGTTTATTTTAATTTTTGCACTCATTTTATGGGCATAGCTCCGCACTTTGCAAATTATTATTTTTTAAATAATTCAACATGTAAGTTATATCTTTTTAAATTATTGGACTATATAAAAAATTTTTTTTATCAATTGAGGTTTTTATATTGCCTAATAAAATATTTATTCTATTTTTATTTTTTTCTAAAATAGTAAAAACTTTATCTGAAAAAGGGCCAGACATTAACTTATATTCTTTATCTTCAATTAATTCAAAAAATGTTGATTTTAAATATCCATTTTTATTTTCATTTTTTTTGCAAAATTCAATAAATTCTTTAATCTCATTTTGAGAGAAGTTACAGTTTTGCAATATTTCCTTGAGACCTTTAGTAAATTTTATAATTTCGGCGTAATTTTTTTCATCGAATTTTTGATGAAAGCAAAAGATATAGTCCCCGAGAATATTTTTTTCTATTTTCTGAAATAAATTTTTTTTCTTTCTCTGAATTAAAATTTTAGGAGAGTAAAATTTTACCTCTTTTCCAAATTTTTTTATTAAATCTAGTTTTAATATATTTTCTTTATTTTTATGAAATTTAATTACTGACCACATAATTTACTTATTTTCATCAAGTTCTTTTTTTAATTCGTCGAATTCTTGCATTTTTCTTTTCATGAAATCTATTGTCACTTTTGTTTTTTCAGAAAGTCCCTCTGGAGTTAGTATGTAGAGATAATTGATTTTCTTAGGATTATTTTTGAAATTTTTTAGTTTTATTAAACCTTTTTTCTTTAATTCTTTTAAACAATAGTTTAGTTTACCCAAACTTAAATTCAGATCCTTTGACATCTCCCTTTGAGAGACTCTGGGGTTTTTATGTATTTTTCGTAATATGTTAAAATGATCTTGTTTCATGTTCAATTATTGAACTATATAGTTCAATTTTTGAACAGTCAATAGACATTAGCTCAAAAATAGCTATTATTCTTACTAATGTTTATATTAGAGGCAGGTAAAAATCATTTTGGTAAAGTTGCTGAAGCTAATAGGATTTTGAAATTCTTCAAATCCTCATCTTTTACAATGCTTACATTTATGTGCCAAAGCAAGTTGTGGTATGAAAAAAAATTAAAGTTAAAAAAAAATTTCAAATTGCCAGAAAAATTTTATACCAATATTATAAAAACTTTACACAGAAAAAATAAAAAAATAGGATTGAGTGTTTGCGATGCTGATACATTCAATGAGTTAAAGAATATAAATTTTGATTTTTACAAGTTGCTAAGTATCGGGATTAATAATAATAAATTAATTAATCAATTAAAAAAAACAAATAAACCTATTTATATCTCCACGGGATATAACGCTTCTATAAAAAAAATCGAGAAATGTTTAAAATCTTTCAAAAATTATAAAAAATTAGTTTTACTTCATACCCCAATGGTGACAGATTATAATAGGCTCAACTTTAGAAGAATATTGTTATTAAGAAAAAAATTTAAATTGGAAGTTGGATATAGCAACCATTTTAATGATGTTAAAACTTTATATCAATTAGTTACTTACGACCCTAAAGTGATAATGTTATATATAAAGACTTCTAGATCAAATAAAATCAACTATCCAGATAATAAACATGCAATTAATTTAAACGACTTAGAATCTTTAAAAAAAGATTATGAAAACATTAAAAAATGTCATATTTAAGTATTAGATAATAAAATGAAAAAATTTAATAAAGCGATAATTATAGGTGGAAGCAAAGGGATTGGAAAGTCTATAGCTAACAACATAAGAACTAATTGTAAAAAAATAATTTCATGTTCTAGAAAAGAGATTGATACCTCTAATTTAAACTCTGTCAAAAAATTTATAAAAAAAAATACATCTACTGATATTTTAGTTTTAAACTCCGGAGGGCCACCTCCACTTAAAATTGATCAAATAGATGAGGCTATATGGTATAAGTATTTTAACCAATTATTTTTAAGTTATTTTTTGATACTTAAAAAAATTAAAATTAATAAAGGTGGTTATATTTTTTATATATCTTCATCTGTTATTAAAGAACCAGGTGCTAGTTTGGTAATATCTAGTTCTTTAAGAACAGCTTTTAGTAGTTTCCTAAAGAGCTTTTCCGAAGATTCGAGGAAAGATAAAATTACATGTATTAATATTGCGCCGGGACCAACAAATACTCAAAGAGTAAAAAGTTTAGTAAATGATATTAAAAAATATAAAAAAAAACTTCCATTAGGTGACTTATGTAACCCAGATGAGATTGGAAAATTTGTAAAGTATGTAGTAGAAAATAGAATTAAGTATCTTAATGGGTCAGTCATTTATTTTGATGGAAGTCTACTAAAAAGTTTTCTTTAATATTTAATGAATAAAAAAGGAAAAATTATTGCACTTATATCTGCAAGACTTGCTTCAAAGAGGTTACCAAATAAAGCACTATTAAATTATAATGGAAAAAATACTATTGATAGAATTATTAATAATTTGAAATATTCAAAATATATCGATAAAATAATAGTAGCTACTTCTACAAATCCAGCTGATAATAAATTATATAATTATTGTAAATTAAAAAAATATAACTGTTTTAGAGGCCATGAAAAAAATATTTTTAAAAGATATTTTGATGCCGTAAGAGACTCGACACCTAAAATTATCGTGAGAGTTACTGGCGATAATCCTTATACAAGTAATGAAATTACGGATTTTATGATCAGAGAACATATAAAAAAAAAGGCAGATTTTACTCATATGAACAAAAAAAAATTGCCAATCGGGGTATGCCCTGAAATACTTAATTTTGATACATTAGAAAAAATCTTAAATTTTAAAATAAATTTTGATTATTCTGAATATATGACTTTTTTTTATACAAATAACCCTAAAGTATTTAAAATTAGTTTATTGGAACCACCAAAAAAGTTTAGAGTCAAAGGAAACCTTAGACTTACATTAGACTATAAAAAAGATCTAATTTTTCACAAAAAATTAAGTTTGCTGTCAGATAAGTGCAAAAAGCCTCAAAAATTGGAAGAAATTTATAATATTGTTCAAAAACATCCTTACTTGATGAAAATTAATAATAAAATAAAACAAAAATGGAAAGTTGATAAAAAATTTATTAATAAAATTAGCAGAGCTTCTAAAATAATATAAAATTTACATTATGAATAATTATAAATTTTTTAAAAAAGAATATGAGAAAAAAGGATACTTTGTAGTAAAAGATTTTTTTAAGCCAGATCATTTGAAAAAGATATCTAATTCCTTATTAAATTATAAAAAATTAAAATGTGAATTTTATTTTGACAGAAAAGGAAAAATCAGAAGATTGGAGAAATTTTATAATAAAACGACTTTACTTGACTTGTTAAATAAAAAGACAACCAATTTATTAGGGGACATCTTTTCAAGAAAATTTATTATTTTTAAAGATAAATATAATTTGAAACCGCCAAAGGGAGAAGGTTTCTCTGCGCATTACGATGGTATATTCCATTTTTTTAATGGCAAAAAAAAATATAATGGTTGGTACAAATACTCAAAAGAGTTTGTAAATGTATTAATACCATTTGATAAATGTAATAAAAAAAATGGAACAATCCAATTAAGTAAAGAGCATAAGTTGCCGTTT
>MDTG01313845.1_pt1 | contig 10965 bp, 17 predicted proteins | sample 811421 | NCBI WGS metagenome assembly MDTG01 (sample SAMN05326645, study PRJNA326480) | marine metagenome | isolation source: seawater | place: Pacific Ocean: South East | collected 2011 | reverse complement strand
TAGATGAATTTGCATTAGATGAATTTGCATTAGATGAATTTGCATTAGATGAATTTGCATTAGATGAATTTGCATTAGATGTATTCGCATGCGACCAGGAATTAGTAGATGAAATTAAATACTTCATTTTCTTCATAATTTGTTTGAGGGTTATTTTTCCTTCATAGTATTTAGTGCGATTTTTTTCGAGAGTAGTCAAGAATTTTGGATCACTCATATTTCTCATGTAGTAAATAGTTCTAATCTGAGATAACGCATGTACTGGCTTATCGCGTGTTATCCTGTCATATTGACTTGATCCACGTACAGTTTCTATGTCGAAACTTTCTTTAATTTTATATATTGCATGGATATTATCCTCAGTTTCTTCCATTGTAACTAAAAAGTAATCATATGGAATTGGTCCAGTATATTTTTCCCTTCCTCTTGGTGAAACTGTTAAAAAATACATAGTTCTAATTTTACCATCTTTTAATGCTCTAAATTTAAATAAAACATCAATATGTTTGTTAAATTTATTTCTTTTTAATACTCCATCTAAAACACTCATTCCTTTGACTTTTCCACTCACCATATTACGGAGACTTTTTAGTCCTCCTCTTTGACTTTTTCTAAGTTTATTTTGTTTCCTACGATTTTTTCTAAATTTATTTGTTTGTTTTCTACGATTTTTTCTAACTTTTTTTGAGTTCTATTATTCTTTCTAAATTGATTTTGTTTTTTTGTTTTAGTCATTATATATATATATATATATATATATAAGATAATTAGTTACAAATCAAAAAATATTTTAATATCTATATATACAAAAATGGAAGCTGCGAGTAAAGAGATTTTGTTAGGTTCTTTAGTAGAACTATTAAATGATAATGAATTTAAAAAGGATTTTGTTCGCAAAGTGAATGAAAATGTAGATATTCCAGTTATTAATGAAAAAACAGAGAAAAAAGTAATTAATACTTTATATAAATTAATGGTAGAGCAAGTTGAAGTTGCAATTCAAAAAATACAAAAAACAGATTAATAAAATATTTATTCTATATAAATGAATCAAACTCAACTTAGAAAATATGGTTTAGAATGTTTAGGAACAATTATTTTTATTTATGTAATTTTAATGTCAAATAACGCATGGATGATTGGTTTGGCGCTTGCAATTGTAATTTATATTGCTGGTCCAATAACAGGTGGTCATTTTAATCCAGCAGTAACAATTACAATGTATGCAAAAAAGGCAATTAAAATGAATGATGCAATATTTTATATTTTATCACAAGTTGTTGGTGGATTAGTTGCTTTAGGATTATACAAAACGATGCCAATGTAAAAATTGATTTAAATATATAAATATATATTTATTTAAATATATATTTATTATGGGTTGTAATTATTCTACAAATAAACAATTAATGTTAAAGACGAAAGAAAATACAGATTTACTTTCATTCGAAAATAAAGAATTTGAAGCAAAAATTGTTTATGTTTATGATGGAGATACGATACACGTTGTTTTTAAAGTATTTAATGATTATTATCGCTGGAATTGTCGTATTATGGGAGTAGATACACCAGAATTACGAACAAAAAATGAAAAAGAAAAAGAAAAAGGTTATATGGTTCGTGATAAAGTAAAAGAACACTTTTTAAATAAAATTGTAAAAATTAAATGTTATAATTTTGATAAATATGGTCGTTTATTGATTGATGTATATTTGCCGAAAAATATACCAGATAAAAAGAATAAAACATTATTAAGCGAATGGTTGATTGCAAATGATTATGCGTATTCTTATGACGGTGGTACTAAATCACAATGGAATTTATAATATATTATTTTGTACAATGTCCCCAAGATTCTCCACATTTATATCCTACACAAGTAGGAAATTCTGATGGACAATTATATTTTGTATTTTGAACAACACCACTTTGTCCGCAACACAAAGGATCACCTATTTGTGCATTATTATTTGCTAAACATTTTATTTTTTCTGGTTCACATTTTCCACCGCCGCCGCCATGATGTTCACCGCCGCCACCATGATGATCGCCACCGCCACCATGATGATCGCCACCGCCACCATGATGTTCACCGCCGCCGCCACCTCCTCCTCCATGATCACAACAATTTGATACACCACCATGTTCTAAGAAACAATTTTTGGTTTCATTATAGGTTCCATCATCTTTATATAATATTACATAATCTCCACTTACATCCATGGGAACATTATTAGAATCTTTTTTTATAAATCCTTCTAATCCATTGATTGTTTCACCACTAATATTTTGTATACTAGAAATACCTTGAAGATTAAATGTTATTTCTTGATTATTACAATCTTTTGGTAAATTTAATACATTAGAATGTTGTTTTAATGAATTATTACATATTACATTCGATGATGTATCAACACCACTTGAATTAGTACAATAAAAGTTAAAAGAATCTCCTAATGAATATGAATCAGAATCAGTTATCCTGTTAAGATTTGTTCCAGGAGGACATGTTATATTTCCAGCGGGACAATATAAATAATCGCCACTAACTCCAGTAATATTTGATATTTTTGCTCGGTCCATTTTAAATTTATTTTGTCCACTATTACCAGATCCATTATTTAAAGTATCATCTGTTTGTGGTGGTGGTTCAGAAGAACCATTTTCCATTCCTTCGTGAATCTTAAAATCAAAAAACATAAATAAAAATGGAATTGCAATAAAAACAATCAATAAAATGAGTAAAATATTCTTTATTGTTTTTGATTTAGTCATCTTATATAAAATAGTTATTTTATTTTATATAAAATTAAAATAATTATTTATTGAATAAATTACTAAATATTTAATCAATTTATAAATAAGTATAAGTGTACGTATTTTGTTCAAAACCATTTATATTTTGAATTTCATGATTTGGTTGTTTTGGATTTTTACCAATATAATAATTACAAGATTCTTGTTCTTTATTATATGTTGTAGAATTACCTGGAACAGAAATTCCATTTATACGAACTTGTTCAATTTGAAAAGGTTTTAAATCTTTATCTTCATCTTTCATTTCTACACTAAATCCAAATGGTTCTGATATTTCCACTATATCTTGCGCTTGTTCATTTATATTTTGCGATTGTTCATTTATTATGTCTATATTTCCACTAATATCATTATCAATATTATCAATACTACCTTGAATATCTGTAATACTACTTTCAATACTATTAACATTCGCTTGAATTTGATCAATTTCATCGCTTTCTAATCCTTCTTTATACATATGTGGACTTATATCAAATAATATAAATATTAATGGAATAATTACAAAAACACATAAAACAATAATAAAAATATTTTTCATATTCTTTTTTTTCATTATATAATAACTTATATTATTTTATTTTATTTAAAATAGCAATTTGAGATTGTGTTATTTTTTCTAAAAGAATAGATTGAAATTGAATCATTTTTTCTATCTTATTTATTTTTTCTTCTAAATTATTTTGTTGAATTGGAATTGACGTACTATTTTCAAATGGTTGATTTGAAATAATTTGATTTGTTGCTGTACTATTAAAAATACTTTCCCGTTCTTTCATTTGATTTGCGATCATTGCATCTAAATTTTCTCCACTTATGGGTTCTTCTGTTACATCATCAGTAAAAATAGGAGACGGTGGCACATTTTTATTCATTGCTGAATCAAACTCTTTTTGTTTTTGTTGTAATTGTGCCTCAAATTTACTTTTTTTATCTTGTTGTAATGAATCACGAGTAACTTTTTTTAAAGATTGAACTTCTTTATTTATTTCTCCCACTAATGTTTGTTTAATAAGTCCATCATTCCCTTCACCTTGTTGTTGTAAAATTTGATTTTGATGATTACTAATACTATTTTCAAAAATTTGTTTTACTTTTTCAAACTGTTCTTCTGGTATATTATCAAATACTTTCATAGATGTACATATGGACCAAAGTTCTTTTTTAAATCGCGTTAAACCATTATCATAGTTTTCCATATATATAAAAATATATATGGAATTATTTAAATATTATTAAAGTAACTATTTCTAAGTTCTTGTACTTTTTTGTCTGGAATTCGTTTTGTTTTAAAATAATTTAAATTATGTTTTCCCTTTAATAATGAAATAATAAAGTATAAACAATACATACCACACTCTCCATCTTTTTTTTGATGTTCAAATGGATGATTCGTATCTATTTTCATTTTTAAATTACAGTATTTTTCACATTGTTTACTAATTTTTTTTTTAATTTTGTAATTTGTCGTGGTTCTTTTGTACCATTTGAATCAAAGAAAAAAATAATGTGTTTATTTAAATCAACATACATTGCAATCCAATGTGAACCTTCTTGATCATGTTTATCGGTGTTAAAAATAAATCCAAGATTTGTTTTTTTTTGTTCTAATAATTGTTTCATATTTATATTACAAATTTCGGGCCATACACAATTTTTATTATATTCAATTGTATCATAATCTATTGGCGATGGTCCAAAAAATTTAAAATTATCATATGTATCTTCATATTGTTTCATTACATCCATAATTTCAATACTACTTAACCATTCATTTTTATTATCTTTCCATGATTTTGGAGTAAAAGGTGCAAATAATTGTTTCTTTAATCTATTTTTTTTATTTTTATCCTTAATTGTTTTATCAATCCAACACATTTCATTACTACAACTATGCTTTAATTTATCTTTCATGGATTGCCATATTAATTTTGGTTGACATGAATTTATTTTATTATCTGGATATCGTTTATTCCATATATTTTTCATATGTTTTAATAAATTTTTATCTAAACAAGATTTCATTGTTTTATTTTTAGATATTAATGTTTTTGGATGACATTTCATAGTATGGAATTTTTTTTTTGTTTTTTTATAATTTATTTTCATAATTGTATCTATGAATTCCATTTTCTTATATATATTATCTTTATTTTTGTTTTCACTCTAATTTAAATATTTGTTGTATTGTTTTTTCTTTAGTTTCGTTTTTTTCTAAATTACATGTTTTTAAAATCATTATATCAGAAGAGATACTCCATAATGCTTCATCATTTGATAAATCTATAAAATCAAAATGATACTCCTTTTTGTCTTTTGTTTTTTTTAATTGATAAACAAACGACATAAATTTATGATAACAACTTTTATCATGTTTTGTTTCATCATATGTATTTAGGTATTCATATACACTTTCTAAAATATATGATTTATTTTTATCTATAAAAGTTTCTAATTCACAAAAGGAAATGTCTTGTAGATTAGAATTGTTTTTTGAATTTACAATATATTCATAATACATAGTATAAAGTTATTTTAGATTTTTTAAATTATAACGCGTTGAATTATGAAATGTTTTTGGTGCTAAATTACATTTATTAGGATTTGTTATAATTGGTGGTGTTAATTTATATTTATCTATATTATTTTCTTTACTATTAAGAGAACCTTTATTTTTATATAAATCTGAATGTATGGAAGGAATATAATAAGCGTGATCATTTTTTTGTAATCCCATAAAACGATTTTCTAATAAAGATTCCGTATCTACTTGTTGTAATGCGTATTGAATTGGTCCTTTTGCATTTCCAGTGTAAAATACTTTTGGTGTATTAAATTCTGGATAATTACGTAATTCAACATTTGTTTTTGGTGAAGAATCAATAGTCATAAAATGTGTATATTTTGTAGGTATTGGTCGTGGATCAAAGTTTGGTTGAAGTTCTTGTGATGGAAATATTCTTTGATGTAATCTTGTATTTAATGTGTTGTCATATTCTATGTTACATACTTTATGTTGAAACATTCTTTACTATATATAAGAAAATAAATTAAATAGATAAATATATTTAATTTATTAATGTGTGGTATATTTGCTCTATTGGTAAATAGCAATGAATCAATAGTAGATGAAAATATATTACATTCTTTTTTTATGAAAGGACAAAAAAGAGGTCCTGAATTTTCTACATTAAAAAAAGAAAAAATAAATATTGCATCCATGGAGTTATATCTTGGGTTTCATCGTTTAGCAATAAATGGTCTAGATGACGCTAGTAATCAACCATTATATTATAAAGACTTAAGTGTAATATGTAATGGAGAAATTTATAATTATAAAAAAATTTTAGAGGACCCATCTATTCAAATTCAAACAAATAGTGATTGTGAAGTGATATTACAATTATACGAAAAAAATAAACATTTATGTGTTTCCATGTTAGATGGTGTATTTTCTTTTGTAATTTATGATAAAAAAAATAAAAAAGTAATGGTTGCGCGAGATCCATACGGTGTAAGACCTTTATATGAAACCATTTATAAAAATGGAAATATTGGTTTTGCTTCAGACATATCCCCACTAACTTTTGATAGTTTTGAAAAAATTCGCCCATTTCCTCCAGGTACTTATGCAATATATGAAATTAATATAAATTATAATTCTTGGAATATGACTCATCATGAAAGATATTTTTTTAATACTTCTTATTTACCTTCTTATAATTTAACACCTAATCCAATATTGTATTATATGGAACAATTTGTAAAACGTTTCAAAGAGGCAATTTATAAAAGAGTAGATAATTGCGAACGAGAGATTGCTTGTTTACTTTCTGGTGGTTTAGATAGTAGTCTAATTAGTGCGTTCGTATGTAAAATGTATAAAAAAAAAACAAATAAAATATTACAAACATATAGTATTGGACTAGAAGGAGGAGAAGATTTAAAATATGCAAAAAAAGTTGCGAAACATATTGGTTCAAACCATACAGAAATTATTGTTACAAATGAAGATTTTATTAATTCAATTCCAGAAGTAATTCGTGATATTGAAAGTTATGATACAACAACAGTTCGTGCAAGTGTAGGAAACTGGAATATTGGTAAATATATTTCTAAAAATAGCGAAGCAAAAGTTATATTTAATGGAGATGGTGCAGATGAATTAGCAGGTGGTTATTTATATTTTCATAAATGTCCAGATAATAAAGAATTTGATAACGAAACACTACGTTTATTAGAAGATATTCATCGTTATGATGTGTTACGTTCCGATAAATCTATTTCTAGTCATGGATTAGAACCTAGAACTCCATTTTTAGATAAAGAATTAACTCGTTTTTATTTAAATATACCAATTGAAATTCGTAATCATAACAATCTTTTAGGAAATAATAAATGCGAAAAAAATTTTATACGTAAATCAATTGAATTATATGAACCAGATTTAATTCCTAAGGAGATTTTATGGAGAAGAAAAGAAGCATTTAGTGATGGAGTAAGTAGTCATAAAAAATCATGGTATGAAATTATTCAAGAACATTTAGAAAGTGAAGACAAAAGAACAACAAAAAAATATCACCATAATCCTCCAAAAACAAAGGAACAACTCTATTATCGTGAAATATTTGATTTTATTTTTCCAACACCGTGTGATAGATTAATACCTTATTTTTGGATGCCAAAATATGTTGAAGGAGTAAATGACGCTAGTGCGCGTACTTTAGGAATTTATAATAAATCATGAAAAATGTATAAAATCTCGTATTGTTTGTATAATAAATGACGAATTTAGTTCATACATATAGTATGGTAAAGATAATATTTTTTTTTGTTTTTTATATTTTTTAGAATATTTCATATTATCAAAATAAGTTTTTAATAAATTTTTATTTATTTTAGTAAATATGTGATATGGAAATAATTTTATTAATTCCTTATTATCATAATAATAAATATAATCTTCACATTTGATATATTTAATTTCTAAATTATCTTTTTTATAAGAATAAAATGTGTTGTCAATAAAACATAATAAATGAGAATCTATATCATCTTCTTTTATAGTCTCAACAATTGATTTTATATTTTTTTCTTTTTTTTTTTCGTATATTTTATAATTAAATAATGGACTATAATTTACTTTTTTTTCTAAAAAAGAAATAACGGATTCAACAAAATTAGGTTTATTGTTACAAGTATATAAAATAAATAATGATATTTGATTATCTTTTTGAAAATATAAAATTAATAATATAATATCAATTAATTTAGGTCGAAAAATATATGGATAATAGTTAAGAAGATTATATATTTCTAATAATGACAATGTTTTTTCATACGTTGTTTCTATAATATTAATTAAAAAAATAATTTGATCAAAAAATCCGATTGTATGATCAAAATCTATAATAATTGATTTTTTCATTGCGAATTAATATATGTATATATTAATATCATTGATATGAAATATATTGGAATAAAAGATTTAAGAATTATTTTAAATTTTTATAATAACTCAACACCAAATACTATTTATAAAATGAAAAAAAAAGTAAATCGCATTATAGTAGATCAATTGTGTTTATCCAACTGTGATAAATCACATAATTATAAAAAATTATTAAAAATTTTACATAAAAAAAGAATGATATCTTGTCATAAAAAAAATACACACGGAAAAACAAAAAAAAAATATATAATGATCTATAAACAAACACGGGTTCGCTCGCCAATTCGTTATTTAGACACATAATCAATTATTTTAATTAATAATTTTTCTTGTGTATTTATTTTTTGAAAAAGAATACATTCATCTATTTTTAAAGAAAAAAAACGGTTTAATTTATTTTTACAAATAATTCTTATTTCATCACCATTTGTCTGAACGTCTACAATAAATCCACCATTTGTTAATTTTAATGTTTCAACTTGTTTTAGATTAAACCATCGAATATATGCGCCAATTTTTATTTCATCTAATTCGTCTACATATCTATATTCGTTTAATACTTTATGAAAATGCAATAATTCATTTCTTGAAAGTTGTAGTTTTTGAAGAATATTATTTTTCAATTCTTTTATTTTACTACTTGTTAGATATAATAATTTTTTATCATCCAATTCTTTTACTATTTCTTCAATTGATGCGTCTAAACTTATTTTTTCCATAAATATATAATTATACAAAAGTTATATATTTAAATTAAAATACAGAACCGCCTAAAACCGAATTTGCTGCAAGTGGTTCATCTAATGACATCATACCTCCACCTCCTTGTGGCATCATTTGAGATGTAACATTTGAATTTACACTAGGTTCCCTTTTTGTTGGATAACCATCGATAATACGACTTGTTTCCATTGCTGGTGGAGGAGGTAACATTGTATTGCTACCGCACTGACTGATCGTGGTAGATGAATTTGTTGGTCTAGTATTATCAGTAGATTCTTCTTCACCTTCATCCATTCCTTCTTTCTTTATTCCTAATGCAACAAGAAGACGATCAAAAAGAATGGTTAATTTTTCACTTACTTTTGTATCTAATGTAAACATTAAAAAGAATAAAGGTAAAATACCAGAAAGTAAACTAATATGTTCATATTCTACATTTGAATATGTTGGTACATAAATTACTAATTTATGAATAAAAAAGAATGCTAAAATAATTATAAATAATTGTATTATAACTTCTAATAGAATTTCAGTAGAAGATTTAAACGGATCTTGTGCGGGTACATAAAGTTTCATACATTTTAATATAATTAAAATTGGTATAATTGTTAAACCTCCATATTGAAGTAAGTTTAATATTTGTGATTTATCACGACTAGTAATGGTTGTAATATATTCTACAAATGATGATTTTTTCATTACTCCTCCGCCAATAAATGGTTCTTCATCTTGCTCGGATTGCATATTCTTAATATAATAAAAGAAAAGAAATAAAATTAAGAGTTAAATAAATAATCATAATATTGTTAAATGCTTAAAACTTTAGTGAAAAAAAGTTATAAACATGAAGAAGAACAATATTTAGAATTAATTAAGGATTTATTTGAAAATAGTTCGATTGAAAATGGACGAAATGGTGATACATTTTGCGCTATTGGTAGTGCTATGTATTTTACATTAGAAAATAATAAGATTCCTATTTTAACAACAAAAAAAGTTGCAATGAAAACATGTTTAAAAGAATTATTATGGTTTATTAAAGGTCAAACAAATAATAAACTCCTAAAGGAACAAAAAGTTCATATTTGGGATTTAAATGGAACAAAAGAATTTTTAGAATCTCGTGGATTATCTTACGAAGAAGATGATTTAGGACCTGTATACGGACATCAATGGCGATTTTTTAATTCTCCTTATACTTCATGTCATGAAGATTATACAAATAAAGGAATAGATCAATTAGAAAAAGTAATACAAGATCTTAAAAATCCAGAAACACGTTCTTCGCGACGACATATAGTTAGCGCATGGAATCCGTGTCAATTAGATGAAATGGCGCTACCACCATGTCATGTATTGTTTCAGTTTCATGTAACTTGTGGAAATAAATTGTCATGTAGTTTATATCAACGCAGTGGAGATGTGGGACTTGGGGTTCCATTTAATATTATGTCTTATGCTGCATTTACAATATTGATTGCAAAACATTGTGATTTAGAACCTTATGAATTTATATATTATTTGGCAAATACACACATATATAAAGAGCATGAACAAGCATTACGTAAGCAAATTACACGTGAACCTTATCCATTTCCTACTATGAAAATTCGTGAAAAAAGAGAAAATATAAATGATTATGTATTGGATGATTTTGAAATAAAAGATTATCAATATCATGAATCGATTAAAATGAATATGAATCAATAAATGTTTACATCCTTAAAGATTTACACTCTTGAAGATTTAAAATGAACATATTTAGTCAATTTAAATTCAACAAAGTTTGCTCATTTTAGAGCGTGTAAATTTTGATTTTGATGTATCGTCCAATATACCTGATAATTTGTGTCCACATAAATAAATAGTATTTAACTGCTGATAATTTATAATCACTACTTTTATGTGTAGGCATTATAATATAATTTAACAATTTATAAAAAATTGATTTAAATTAAATCACTTTAATATAG
>MDTG01203236.1_pt1 | contig 10965 bp, 23 predicted proteins | sample 811421 | NCBI WGS metagenome assembly MDTG01 (sample SAMN05326645, study PRJNA326480) | marine metagenome | isolation source: seawater | place: Pacific Ocean: South East | collected 2011 | reverse complement strand
GTGTGCTCACTTTTTTAAGATGGACAACGGAAATTTTTTCGCTTATCCTAACAATAGAATTATTTGGCATGACGATGCTTGGGTTTTTAATCCTATAACAAAAAATCCTGGATATATCATTGACCAAACCGTTTATACTGTAGAAAATATTCGAGGAGTTGTAACCGATAACTCATATTTTACTGAATTTAATGATAAAGGTGCATCAATATTTGATGATAACCCGAAAGAATAACAGGAGACAATAATGCCTGCAAAGAAAAAGAAATCAGGACCAAAACCTACAAACCCTACTCTTTACGCAAGAGTTAAAGCTGAAGCTAAAAGAAAGTTCAAAGTATATCCATCTGCATATGCTAATGGCTGGTTGGTCAGAACATATAAAGCTAGAGGCGGCGGATATAGATAATGGCTAAGCCTAGAGGTGGTCTTACTGCTTGGTTTGGCAAAGGATCAAAAGGTGATTGGGTAGATATTAGCGCACCAAAAAAGAATGGTAGGTTTCAAGCGTGTGGTAGAAAAAGTGCCAAAGGCGGTAGTAAGCGAAAGTACCCAAAATGCGTGCCAAGAGCTACTGCAAATAGAATGACTGAAGCAGAAAGACGAAGTGCCGTGCGTAGAAAACGTGCTGCCGGAAATCCTGGAGGCAAACCTAGAAATGTTGCCACTTTTACCAAAAGAAAGAAGAAAAAGTAATGAAGATTGTTAGTGAAAAGAAACTTAGAAAAGTTATAGTTGGTCTTAAAAAAGCTGTAAAACTTCACGGACAACAAGCCGATGCTTTAACATCAGTTTTAAAAGATAAAAAAAAGGATAAATAATGTTTGAATGTGCAAAAGACGGCTGCTCATGTGAAGTTAGCCAAGAACATACTTATTGTAGTGATGAATGTATAAATGACTTAGCCTGTGGGTGTGAAGGTTGCGAATGTGGCTCTTAAAAAGTCTAACCCTCGTATCCCACGTAAAAAAGGTCAACGTGCTAATAGTAAAAAACATAGTGACTTGTATACAGATGAAAACCCAAAAGGTACTATTAAAAAACTTGGATTTAAAACTGTAGCCACTGCACAAGCCAGTGTACGTAAAATTAAAGCATCGAGTCGATCTCATGCACACAAAACGCAAGCAGCGATTGCTATGGAACAAAGAGCCCGAGTAATGGGTAAAACCAGTGCTGCAGCTGTTTACAGAAGATTTATAAATGCTCAAAAGAAAATCACACAACAAAGGAGAAAAAAATGATAACTTGGGTAAAAAACAGAATTAAAGAAATGACAACATGGAACGGTGTTTCACTTATAGCCGTTGGTGTAATTATATTATTTGCAGGAGCTTTTGCAAAATATGCTGCTTATGCAGCTATCGCTTATGGAGCTTATTCTATCTGGAAAAGCGAATAATGTTTAATGAAAGCATGGCTGGGAGCAGCTACTATAGTTTTTTTAATATTTGCCATAACTATAGTTGCACACGCTAAAGGTAAAATATACGAACCACAAGATCCAAAGTACGGTACTAAAAAAGAATATACCAGACAACAAAAAGAACATAGAGGTCTTAACGATAAAAATAAAAAATACACAACTTGTAGATTAATGAAACGTATACAATCACGTGTTACAGGCAGACAAGCGTGTATTTATCGTGGCGGTAATCAAACTTATACTTTGATGTACGAAGATAATTGTCCGTCTCAATACAAGTGTATTTATAATCCATGGCAAAAAGAGCCGAGTATAGATGATGTTGTTGACAGTTTAAACTCCATTAAGAAAGGCAACAAATAGTGTCAGGAAGTCCAGAAAGATACTGCAAAAACTGCAAGTGTAGATGCCACTGTTACTCACCAGAGTGCCCAAATTGTGCTAATGACGTGTGCTATCGTTGTGACTGTAAAGATGACAGTGTTTAAACATGAAGACTTACTGATTGACCTACGAGAAGCTAATAAAGGTAAGTTATATAAAGGAAATCAATTAATGTTTATGGGTGATGGATATCGTTGTATTACAATGATGATGAGAAATTGCCAAGACTACACACCAGTAAGAGAAAAATTTCAGGCTCAGCTTAATACGCGAGAGAAATGTAAATTGACAATGAAGAAGCAATGAAAAAGAAACCTAAAATTAATATATCTGAATTACTTAGAAAACACAGAGCTGGTAAATCTATCGGTTCAACGAATAGAGCAAGACTTGTGGCAAGAGGTTTGATTGCAAGAAAATCAGGTCCACACAAAGGTAAAAAGAAAGACCTTGGTAGACGAGGTAAATCATAAGGAGAGTATTATGGCTAAAATGCCTATGAAAAAAGACCCAAAAACAGGTAAAATGATGCCTGCTTTTATGGTTAAGAAGAAAAACGGCAACGGAAAAAACGGAATGAAAAATGGTAAAAATGGTATGAAAAACGGTGCTAACGGATTAACCGCTGCTCAGAAAAAACTTCCAAAAGCACTTCAAGCTGCTATTTTAAAGAAGAAAAAGAAAAAATAAAATTATGAAAAAACACATATTCTATGACTTGTGGTTAGCCACTGATAAAGCTCCTCAAGTTAAACTTGAATATGATGATTCTAAAAAAATAAAAGACCAAATTCTTTACCAATATAAAGATGTTAGACTATTAAATGTTTCTAAGTCTTACTGCGATGGTAATTATCAGGGAGTTTGGTTTTTATTTTTAGTTGATACTGATTTTTTAAAAATATTTAAACCTGTTGACGGAGGTTTTGACGAAAGGATAGCTGATAATTTAAAGTCAGTTATCTCTACTAAACACTTTCGTAATATTGTAAACGGTATTTATGAGAGTATAAATTATAATAAAAAAATTGATGTTGATACTTTTACTTTTAAACATAATAACAATCATGTTAAATGTGATAAAGTATATATAGAGAATGAGTATGCTTTTACTAATTATCATACTAATAATGTAGTGCAAAGAGGAGCATATTCTGAATACTCAATTTTTAGCGATTCTGGTGTTAATATTTTTCAATGTGACGGAAATAATAATGACTGTATTATAAATTATTATAAAGATAAATCAGTTCCAAACTTAGCTAATACAGTAACTCTTCACTCAACTTCATACTCAACTATAAGATATGAAAACAGTATATGATGCCTATATGGCAACGGATAAGATAAAACAAATTAAACTAGATTATCCAAAAGATATTCCCCTTAAAAAACAAATATTATTTACTTATCAAAATGTAAATTTACTCAGCGTATGTAAAACTTATACTCAAAAAGAATACGTTGGTGTTAATTTTTTACTAAATGTTAAAAAAGATTTATTTAAGTTATATCGAGATGTAAATAACGGTTACACAGAAGAATTAGTTGATAACTTAGATAATCTTATAAAGGATAAGCATTTTTTACATACTATGAACCGAATAAATGATGCTTATTTAAATGATCAACCTATAAAAACAGAGTATTTTACTTTTTTTCACAATGATGAAATAGTTAAGTGTGAAAAAATTTATATTGATAATGAATATTGTTTTTCTAATTATTATACACGGAATATGATTTCAAGGGGAGCCTACGCAGGAAAAGGCTTTACTAATGGTTCTAAATTTGATACTATCTTTTATGAAGCTGATGACCATAATGGTATAATAAGTTATTATACTAATAGAAGTTATGTTGGATTATCAAACACTTACTCTTATATTTCTACAGAGTACTCAACAATCAAACCCAAATTTTAAGAGGTACAAATGAAAATTTTTATGACTGGAAGTTCTGGATTCATAGGCAAATATCTAACTGAAAGATTATCAGGCAAGCATCAAATAGAACATTTAGTGAGTAACTTAGAAGAATATGAGAGAGTTAGAGATGAAATTTCTATGTTTCAACCAGACATTGTATTACATCTTGCTGCAAGAACAGAAGTTGAATCATCTTTTTACGAACACGTAGATTTTTCTATTGTGAACTACGTTGGTTCAGTAAATTTAATCGAAGCCTGTAAAAATGTAAGCAACTTAAAGCTATTCTTATTTGCTTCTACCATGGAAACTTATGGGTGGCAAGAGGTATCTGATCTAGTACAAAAAGGAGAAGCACTCCACTGGGCTAATGACTACGCTTTTGATGAGGACACTCCCCAAAATGCTAACGCACCTTACGCTGTTGCAAAGGTAGCAGTAGAAAAATACTTAGAATACGCTAGCCGTGCTTATAATTTACCCTGGGCCGCTATAAGACAAACTAATTGTTATGGTCGCTGGGATAATACATTTTTTGTAATGGAGTCTATAATTTCACAAATGATCAATTCAGATACTATAAATCTTGGATATGCTAAACCCTATAGAAACTTTATTTTTATTGAAGATTTATTAGATTTTTATGAAGTTATGATAAACAACTACGAAAAATCAGCTGAAGGAAAAGTGTTTTGTTGTGGACCAAACAACCCAATAAGAATTAGTGAGTTAGCTGACAAGATAGCTAAAAAACTTAACTGGACTGGAACAATTAATTGGGATACTAGACCTCATAGGCCTGGAGAAATATATTACTTATCTTCAAAAAACGATAAAGCCAAGCGTTTGTTTGGTTGGAAACCTAAAGTTAAACTTGATGATGGTATTGATAAGACAATTAAATTATGGCAAAATCAGTCTTCTTAGATACTTTTATTAGATACCACCATGAACCTCCATTAAAATTTAATTTTAACTTTTCTAACCCAATTTATTGGTGGTGTGCAAGACCAGAAAGCACCTCACTTACAGATTATCTAAAATCAAAAGATTTGTATGAGACTTTTTTAGATGATTTAAAAAACAAAAATGGTTTATTAGCAATTGATTTTTCACAAGACCCAGTTCACATAAAACAAGCTGAGAAGCTTTTTTTACTTAATGGTAATTTAACTATTTTTAGTGAGAATAAAATTAATTTAAACAGGTTAGTCATTTTAACGGCTTCTCCTGACGAACTATACTTTGATGAAGCAACCGATAATTTTAGCACATTTATACGTCCTAAAAAAGTGACTCGACCTTATAAGCATATATTTTTTAACTCTTTATTTCAACACACAAAATTAGCATATTTAACTAAAGTTGCAAAAACATATAAAAGAAAACCAACTAAACATTTCATATGTAACTCTTACAGAGATGCAATTCCAAGACAATTAGCTAACTCTCTATTTCATAAATATGATTTATTTGATAAAAACTATATATCTCATAACCGATTTATACAAAATGATCCTCTCACTGATATTCAAAAGTTTAAAAAGGTAAAAAATATTTTTAGGCAGGAAGATACTTTTGATGTGGTTTCTTTTCTTAAACATGGTTTTAAAAAACACTACTTAGATAATCCTGAAAGCAAAGGTCATGCTACTCACGCCTATTATTGGCATAATGAGCTTAGCGCAGACGTATGTTTTGAAGTTGTTATTGAGACTTGCGTGTCGCAAAACAAAAGGTTTCTTACTGAAAAATTTATTAAAGCTGTTCTTTCTAAAAACATTTTTTTGCTGATAGGTAACCCACATTCACTTGATTGGTTAAAAAGTTTGGGATTCAAAACTTTTTCTGGTATTATAGATGAGAGCTATGATTCTGAAGAAGTCTTTTATAAACGACTTTTAATGGTTTTTGAGGAAATCAAAAGACTATGCACTTATGATGTGCCTGTTCTTCATAATAAGATTTCAAAAATAAATGATGTTGTTGAACATAACTTCAATCATTTTTTAAGTAATACTTGGGATTTTAATCTCATACAAAACATTCAAACGTATATGGATAAAATTAATGATAAAAAACTTTAATAACGATATATTAAATTATGATTTAGAAAAATACAATTTTCCAAAGTGGGCGCTTGCAAGAGTTAGGCACAAATATCCAGATGTAGAATCGCTTGAAACTATACACCTTCATGTTCCTGTAAGAGAATTAGGAGCATTACAAAGATATGTTTCTGATGGTTGTGAGACTACTGAGTTTATGTCAATGTTAGATGATTTTTTAACCGAGAATATAAAACCATTAGTTGATGGAAAAGATTTTTTAATACAACGCTTTGGTACTCTTCGTGTTGTTATTCCTGACCAAGTAAAAGAAGGAAGAATACTTAACTATCACCAAGGAGTTTTTGTTGGTAATGGCACAGGGCTTAGAACTATCTGGACACCCTTTACTAAGTGTTGGGGTAATAACTCAATGCATATGCTTGAGTATGAGCCTAGTGTAGAAATTACTAAACGCAGTATTAAAGAAAAGTGGTCACAAGAATACCTGAATGACCACTGTGAAGAAATATCTCACCATATTGAGTTAAATCCTGGACAGTCTTGGTTATTTAATCAACGCTTAATACATGGAAATGTAAATAATGATACAGGTATTACAAGAGTTAGTATGGACTTGAGAATTATGATTAAAGGGGAAAACTATGGTCGTAAGTATCCTGGTCAATATTTTAGGATTCCCTATGATTGGAAGTTAGACAGAGCTAAAAATTCTGTAAATGGTTCTGAATCTTTTATTTCATATGTTGGTTGGAACTCTAATTACTCAAAACACTTACCAATGATTTTACAAAGAAGTTTTATGGATAAGTATTTATTAAAACACGATATAACCATAAACGACTATCACCAAGAAAACGAATATCTTGATCATCAACCTAATCTACAATTTTTAACTAGAGATATAGATAATATTGTCATGTTAAGCATATATAGCTTACCAGATGATGTACAAGATAGACAAAAAATTTACGAAACCGCTTTGTCAAATAATTGCACCTTGCATTTTGCTCAAGAGGATATTATAATAAATAGTCAAGATGATATAGACTTAATTGAACAGTACCTTAATTGGGGTACTTCTTATTTAGATTGGAGACTCGATGTCTAACGTATTTTCAAATGCCAGTTTTGCCGTGCTATCTGTGATGAATACCCATAATCCTAAACAACCAGATGGTTCTCAGTCGTGGGTAGGATCAACTGCATATGTACAAAGAAAACCTGAAGGTGATTACCCAAATATACTGGTTGTATCTTTTGCAGGTAATCAGTGGTCAGAAAAAGATTTTTCTGTACAAGCCAGATTTGATGCTAACATCGCAGCTAACATCATGTCAGAAATTAATGGATTTACTAAAGAAGGTGATGATATTAGTGTGGTTAACTCAAACACTGCTTTGAGCCCTAAAAGCTACAAGATGTCAGCTGTTGAAATCACCTAATTTCTACACTAACGTTACAAAACCTTGTGAGATGAAATCAATCACTACAAAAGTGGTTGATTTTGTTTCTGAACTAATCCCTTATAATGCAACTTATGTAGACCTTACATGGTTTGATCAATATAATAATAATATAAATATAGATTCTTGCGACTTGGTAATAGCTTTAGACGTTGCCGATCCTCCTTATTATTTTGACGAAAAAGTAAACTGGATTAAAAAAGTTAATAAACCAATTATTTACATCGGTCCTTTGATAAAAAATATGCCGTGTCCAGTAGTTCCGTTTTTTGGGTGGTTAAGGTTTCGACCTCAAACTTTTCAGTCAAAGATCAAACATGAAGATTTTTTTGTTTCTTTTAATAGAAAAGCTCATGCCCATAGAAAAGTCTACTTTGATACACTAAAAACTTTCCCAGATATTTTAGAAAAAGGTTATGTCAGTTTTTTTCAAGACATGAAAAAACACGAAATATCAAGTGTTGACGAATTAAATGACATTACTAAACTACAATCTTTAGCCCAAAAAATTGATGATAAGCAAAGATATTCAGCTTTTGAGATAGTGTGCGAAACTTCTGCTACTGATTATCATATATTTTTAACTGAAAAATTTAATAAATGCTTAGCATCGGAGTCACCTTTATTATTACTAGGTGATTATAAAACTTTATGGACTCTAAAAAATTACTACGGTTTTAACGATTTTGGACCCGATGATTCATATGATTTAGAACCAGACTATAATACTAGATTAAGAAAAGTTCTTCAAATAGCCTCTAATTTTTTTAACTATCCTCTTAAAAAAACATATGATAATGCGAAAAGAAATGCAGAGCATCTTCACGAGAAATTTGATGCAATTCACGATAAATATGTTTTTAAACATTTACGTAACACATTAAAAAATATAAAATAAACTTATTAAATTGAAAGGTGTGAAAATGATTAAAACAGCTGTACGTATGGCACTTTTATCTAAAATAGTTTACTGTGACTATGACAGAATAAATAGAATCTTACTTAAAATGGGATTAAAAGATTGGTACTGGTTTGATAATGAAGGCACTCAAGCTATGATGATTAAGACCAATAAAGAATTAATAATATGCTTTAGAGGAACTGAACCAAACCAAGTAGCAGACTTGATGGCTGATGTAAAGGTTTGGAGAAAACCTGCCCGTGAAAAAGGTTTAGTTCATTTTGGTTTTGCACAAGCATTAGATAAAGTATATGATAAGATAATGGATCAGATAGATAGATTACAAACTACTGATTTAAAAATGATATGCACAGGACATTCTTTAGGTGCTGCATTAGCAACAATATTTGCTAGTCGAGTTGATGCTAAGTACCTTTATACTTTTGGATCTCCGAGAGTTGGTAATAAAGATTTTGTAAAAGAAATGGATAATGATAAAATAATTCATTATCGATTTGTAAATAATAATGATATAGTTACAAAAATACCTTTAGCCTTAATTTTTTATCGTCATCAAGGTAAATTGATTTATATAAATCATTACGGTAAGATTAGAAATATGACTTGGTGGCAAAGATTTAAAGACGGTATAAGAGGACGTAGAGCCGCTTGGTGGAATAAGCAACCTTTTGATGGTCTAAGAGACCACGATATTGGTGCATATCATAAAAAAATTACAAGCGAAAGTTTCAATGAGAGCTTACAGAGCAAGAAGTAATTGTCCAATGTGCAACAGACCAGAGGAAGTTTGGTTTTTCAGGGGGAAAGTTCAACCATTAGATTTGGTTGAGTGTCCTAAATGCTTAAATATTTTTGAACCAAAAGATTTTGTGTCAACCTTTTTAGAAATGAAACAAAATAATACAGTTTCTACCTCTCAAATAAGTCTTTAAGTTGCCAATTCCTTAAATTTTCTATATTCTATATTTAGAAAATAAGGAGAAGTCTATGGCAAAAGGTAAAAGAAGTTCAGGTAATAATTACACATCTAAGGGCGAAAGACCAAATACAAATAAATCTGTTCTTAAAGCTAGAAGAATAGAATATAAAAATACTATGAATCGCCTAAACAATCAAGTGAAGGCTTGGAGACGTGGCAAAAAAGTCATGCTCACTATAAACAATCCTAATAAAAAAGAAACTAATAAACCATTTATTAGAGTTAATGCTCTTGACGTATGGGGTCCCCCACGTGAAATGAGTGATATGTATAGCAGAAAGAGAAAAAATGACAGAGTTAACTAATGGAATGTACAATACTATAAGAAGGTTAGCTGGAACTTCTACTTTAACTTTGGCGATTATATTTTTTATAGGTCATATACTAATAGCTATGACAGTAGTAAGTATAATGACTGGAGCTAGTATATGGGAGGCAGGGGCTGTTGCTATCGTGGAACCAGCAATCAACTCTGTTTGGTTCTACGCTTTACATAAAACATGGAGTAAATTTAATAATGCCTGAAGGGCCAGAGTGTACTCGAACTGCAAGGCAAGTTGCTAAAGCAGTGTATGGGAAGAAGTTAGTAAATATTAATTTTGTGTCAGGTCGGTATACAAAAAAGTTACCTATAGGTTTCGGTAATTTTTATATAGCATTAGAAGAGCAATCTTTACCTATTCAACGAGTCACTAATAAAGGTAAATTTATTTACTGGGAGTTCGGTGACCTACTTCCTATTTGCTGGATGTATACTACTCTTGGTATGACAGGTAATTTTAAACTTAAACCTTCAAAACATACTCGTATTGCTTTTTACTTTGATGATGATTCTTCAATTTACTACAATGATCAACGTAACTTTGGTACTATTAAGTTTGTATTTGATGAAAAAGAACATCAGAAGAAGCTCAACTCAATCGGACCTGATATGCTAAATAATCCGTGCACTTTTGATACTTTTTGTAAAATAGCAGATAAGAAACCAAAGTGGCAAGTAGTTAAATGGTTAATGGAGCAAAGTCAGATATCAGGTGTTGGAAATATTTATAAATCAGAATCATTATTTTTATCTAAAATCTCACCCTTTCGATTAATGGAGAGTTTAAGTAATCATGACTTAGAGCAACTTTATCTTTCTGTCTGTAAAGTTTTAAGAAATGCGTATGATAGTGGTGGGGCTACTATTAGAAGTTACTCTGATTTATACAACAATGAAGGACAATACACTCGCTTTGCGTCTAGCCCAAATGAGATAAAAGAAGCAAGGGGAGGTCATGTCATGGTTTATAATCAAAAAGAGGATTTATTTGGTAATCCTGTTGAAAGAGTTAAACTATCTGACGGAAGAACAACTTTTTGGTCACCAGCTGTTCAATCTTAATTTGCATAAATCTTATTATTTTGTTATTATAATTAAAAATAGGAGATAATATGCGAAAATATAAACCATCAAAAAAGACGCTTGAGGAAAACCATGATAGGTGGTTACGTTCTCGCGGAGTCCATCCAGACCAACTTAAAAATAAATCAAAACAACATATTAAAGCACCCGTTTATAAAGTTGAACGTAAATACCCAACTTCAGATGTAGTTGGTAATGGTTTTGTTCGTAAACAATCAGCATACTCGGGTAGTGGTATTACTATTGGTCAAGCGTACAATAAGGGTAATTTAGTCGTATTATCAAAAAATGAAGCATCGGATTCAGCAACAGGGAAAAGAAGATGACAAAATTAATGGAGCAAGTAAGTATTAATAAATGGACTCAAGACTTTATTAAAGAAGTTG
>MDTG01169329.1_pt1 | contig 10966 bp, 10 predicted proteins | sample 811421 | NCBI WGS metagenome assembly MDTG01 (sample SAMN05326645, study PRJNA326480) | marine metagenome | isolation source: seawater | place: Pacific Ocean: South East | collected 2011 | reverse complement strand
CTTGTTGCGCAATTGGCTCAGGACCACCAAACGCTTATCACCGTCGAAGAGGGGGCCGTCGGCGGTTTTAGTGCCCAGGTCTCCAAGTTTTTGGCCAATAATGGCTTTCTTGACCACGGTTTGAAGTTCCGGATGATGACCATGCCGGATAAGTTCATCGAACAAGACAAGCCGGCCGTTCAATTGGCCAAGGCCGGCTTAAGTGCCGACAACGTTGTTGCAACGGTTCTCGACGCACTTGACGATTCAACCGAGGCATTGCGGACACAACCTATCGGCAGTGCTTGAGCATTTTAGCCGAGGCGAGCTGAACAAGCCGGAGTAGGCAATGGTGAAATCAGCTAAAGTTCGACTGGATCATACCCTGGTCGCTAGGGGTTTGGCAGGATCTCGTAACCAGGCGCAGGCGCTTATTATGGCGGGTAAGGTATTCGCCGGCGAGACGCGTTTGGACAAGGCCGGGCATGCGATCTCTGAGGAATTGGAGATCACTGTTCGTGGTAGGGCCCATCCCTGGGTCAGCCGTGGTGGGCAGAAACTGGCCCATGGACTTTCTTATTTTGATGTCGATCCATTTGGCGCGATTGCCCTGGATATCGGCGCGTCAACGGGTGGGTTTACGGATGTGCTGCTGTCGAACGGTGCATCACGCGTGTATGCCGTCGATGTGGGCCATGGCCAACTCGCTTGGAAGCTGCGCCAAGATGACCGTGTGGTTATGTTAGAGAAAACCAATGCGCGCTATTTGGATGAAGGTCTCATTCCGGATCCTGCAGATTTAATTGTTTGCGATGCTAGTTTTATTGGTTTGCAAACTATCCTTCCCAGTGCTCTGGCGTTGGCGGCATTAGATGCGGTTCTCATTGCATTGATCAAACCACAGTTTGAGGTCGGGCGCAGGCAAGTCGGGAAAGGCGGAGTTGTGCGGGACCCGAAACTTCATGATCAAGTCTGCATCCGTATCTCGGAATGGTTGCAGGAGCTCCCGGGATGGTCCGTCTTAGGTTTAACCGAGAGCCCAATCACAGGGCTTGAGGGAAACAAAGAATTCTTAATCGGCGCGCAACGCAATAACGATAACGCGATCTAGCTCGTTTCCAGCGCGAGACCGGAACGGTGCCATTCAGCTATACCACCTTGTAAATTGTACGCTTCGGCGATGGTGCCGTTGTTCAACAGATACTGGCCGGCTTGTATACTGCGGATCCCTTGGGCGCAAATGAAGACCAATTTCTTAGCGGAATTGGTCGGTACAACACTCGGATCGAACCGGGAAATAGGGATGTGAATATCCGTGTTGGGTATTCTCGCCTGGGTTACCTCTTGATCTTCCCGAACATCAATCAAGAAAGCTTCGTCATTATCAATCCAGGATTGCACCTCTTCGGGGGTTTTGTCGACGATCTCCGCCATGTTGGCTCCTTTAGCTGTTGAATGACAAATTGGCTGCTGGTGCCGATTATGCAATGTCATTTGCAGGGATTTCCCGAAGAATTCGGAATCCCAATTCCTGTATAGCTCCCATAGACTAATGTCGTCTACCCACGAATTCTGTAGTGAGAAAGCCCATGATTAACGATGTTAGAGGGATAGCCGTTAGTTCTGAAACGTCAGAAGGCGTTCGCGCCTTGGATCACGCGATCGATGGTTATCTTTGCATGGCCTTTGATACCGGCGAACGCCTGAAGGCCGTATATGCCAAGGATGCTCAGATGCCCATGGCCGATATCCTACGTGGTTATTTTTTCATGCTGATGGCTGTTCCTGCATTGAAGGTAAAGGCCGGCAAATTACGCGTGGGCTTGGAGGATCGATGGTCCGATATGACACTGCGTGAGCGTCTGCACGCAGACGCCATGCATGCCTGGACAGATGGCCTAACAGACCAGGCTTTGAGGCTTTGGGAGACCATTTTGCTGGAATTCCCCCAAGATATTTTGGCTTTACGCCTTGCCCATCACGGATACTTCTACCGTGGCGATAGTCAAAACCTTCGCGATGTCGTTTCTCGTGTACAATATGCTTGGGACGATCAGGTGCCAGGGTATGGTTATGTCGAAGGAATGCACGCCTTTGGCTTCGAGGAGACCCACGCCTATGCAAAGGCAATTGACAAAGGGCATTCAGCCGTCGCTCGCACACCAAAAAACCCTTGGGCCATTCATGCTGTGGCACATGTCCACGAAACGACGGACACCGCAGAGGAGGGGGTCGCATGGTTGGCGGAGACAGAGCCAAATTTCTCGGATGCCAATAACTTCAGATACCATGTTTGGTGGCACCGCGCCCTCATGCACCTGGACCTTGGTCAGTACGATAAGGCCCTCGAGCTTTATGATCAGAAAATATGGGATCCAGACTCTGATGAGTATCTAGACCTTTGTAACAATGCTGCGTTGCTAATGCGATTGGAGCTACACGGGATTGATGTGGCCAATCGATGGCAAAACTTGGCCGAGAAATGCCGACATCGGAAAGCGGATTGCATCCTGACATTTATTGATGCGCATTTCGCCTTGGTTCTTGCTGCCGTAGATGATGCAGCCACTGACTCCGCTTTGGATGCGCAACAGGAATATGCTCAAAAGAATCTACAAGAAGACAACGCCCGGGTTGCCAACGAAGTCGGCGTTGAGCTGGCGCGAGGTTTGATCGCGTATCGGCGGGGTAACTATGAAGCGACCATCATGATTCTGCTGCCCATTCGTTATGCGTTATCCAAGATTGGAGGAAGTCATGCTCAGCGGGATCTATTTTCTATGATTTTATTGGATGCCACTCTGCGGGAGGGAAGGACAGAATTAGCTCGCTCCCTAGCGTCAGAACGCAGAGGACGCCAACCAATGAACACCTGGTCAAAACACGCTTATGATCGCGCTATGGCATTGATCTGAAAAGCGCACGAAATCGGCAGAGATTATAACGAGATCACAACTGGAACGAAATCTGTGGGCGTCATCGAGTGGCTATCCACATTGCGCTCGATGGCGCAACATATGGTCAGCTAGTACACAAGCCATCATTGCTTCGGCAATGGGGACGGCGCGGATACCGACGCAGGGATCGTGACGGCCTTTGGTCGCAATCTCAGTCTCCTGACCCAGAGCATCGACCGTTTGCCTAGGGGATAAAATCGAACTGGTCGGCTTTACGGCGAAGCGGACAATGACGTCCTGTCCAGTGGAAATCCCGCCAAGAACACCACCATTATTGTTGCTCAAAAAGACGATGCGGTCCCCGTCTAGACGCATTTCGTCTGCGTTTTCCTCTCCCGTGAGACCGGTCGCGCTCATACCGGCACCGATTTCAACGCCCTTTACTGCATTTATGCTCATCATGGCTGCAGCGAGATCGGCATCCAGCTTGCCATATATAGGCGCACCCCAGCCGACGGGCACTCCCTCCGCATGGACTTCGATTTCGGCGCCAACAGAGGAACCGGATTTCCGAATGCCGTCCAGATAACTCTCGAACTCGGCGACCGACTGGGGGTCGGGGCTGAAAAATGGATTGCGTTTGGTTTCGGACCAATCCCAATTTTCTCGATGTATATATTTGGTACCGATCCGAGTCAGAGCGGCGCGGATCTTTATATTGTTTCCAAGAACTCTGCGCGCGATGGCCCCAGCTGCAACCCGCATTGCGGTCTCGCGGGCGGATGAGCGACCACCGCCACGATAATCGCGAATGCCATACTTTGCCATATAGGTGAAATCTGCGTGGCCAGGACGGAACTTGTCCTTAATGCTCGAATAGTCCTTGGAGCGCTGATCCTCGTTCTCGATCATGAGGCCAATCGGCGTGCCCGTGGTCTTTCCCTCAAATACACCTGAGACGATACTAACCGCGTCAGACTCACGGCGTTGCGTGGTATGTCGAGATTGACCCGGTTTTCGTTGGTCCAGGTAGGGTTGGATATCCACTTCGGAGAGCAGCACGCCGGGAGGGCAGCCGTCCACTACACAGCCAAGCGCGGAGCCATGGCTTTCGCCAAAGGTCGTGAAACGGAAAAGATGGCCGAATGTATTGTGAGACATTTGAACAAACGTCAGACGACGGAAATATCCGGGGCGTCGACGGCCTTCATGCCAACGATGTTGTAACCACAGTCCACGTGGTGGTTCTCGCCGGTGACGCCACTGGAAAGATCGGACAGAAGATAAAGCCCGGCCCCGCCCACGTCTTCTAACGTGACGTTACGGCGCAAAGGGGAATTGTATTCGTTCCATTTCAAAATATACCGAAAATCACCGATCCCAGATGCAGCTAAAGTTTTCATAGGTCCGGCTGACAGGGAATTTACCCGAATGCCATCCTTGCCGAGGTCCTCCGCAAGGTATCGCACACTGGTTTCCAAGGCTGCCTTGGCGACGCCCATAACGTTGTAGTGCGGCATGACGCGTTCTGAGCCAAAATAGGTCAGAGTAAGAAGGCTACCGCCGTTTTTCATGAGCGGACGTGCCCGTTGACAGAGCGCCGTAAATGAATAGCAGGAAATATTCATAGTCATTTGAAAATTGGCAGGCGTCGTATCGATGTAGCCGCCCTTCAATTCAGACTTGTCGGAGTAGGCGATCGCATGAACCAGGAAATCAAGATTGTCCCATTGGCCCCCAATCGCTTCAAAAACCGAATCCATACTGCTCTGATCTGTGACGTCACATGGAAGAACAATATTCGAGCCAACGGTTTGGGCCAGGGGCTCTACCCGTTTTTGCAGTGCTTCGCCCTGGAAGGTGAAAGCCAACTCGGCACCCTGTTCGCGGGAAGCCTTAGCGATACCCCAGGCGATAGAACGGTCGTTGGCGACTCCCATTATCAAGCCTTTTTTCCCGGCCATGAGAGGTGCTGCGTCGGTCATTTTTCCCTCTTGTTCTAATTCTATATTTTTTGCAGGAGCTGTGACGCACCATACGAAACAACATAGAGCAAGGCGTACGGCGATGGTAGAACAAATGGATCTCAGATGGGTGTTTTAGATCCGAACTGAGTATGTTCTTATGAACTTTAAATAAACGATGATCTAAATCTAATAAAATTGTCAGATATTTTTACGAAGGAAGGCGCTACGAAGCGAACTAATAAGCCTTGGCTCGCGAATGGATTGCCATTTTGCCCGTTGCACTCTTTTTTTATTTCACATTTTTTTATTAGTAATCAACATACCGCTTTCAACGTTGGTGATTAGTCAAAATCGCCGGATACGGTTCAAATATCGAAGTAAGGTTTGCTTAGCTTGTGATCTTCCAGGAGCCATCTGGCTCACGGCAAGCTCGTCCCAATGCAGTTTGTTCTTTGCCGTCCACGTAAACTGTTTGTTCGAATTCTCGACAATACTGACCGTTCGCCTTCTGAAATGTTTGGGTTGGCGTTACGGTTCCAGAGTTTCCTGAATCTGGATTGTTCCAGGATGAGGTCGTGCCAGTTCTGCTATGTTCTAGGCTCTTTTGCGTATTGCGTTTCATGAAGGCTCGGTCGGCCTTATCCAGAGACTCTCCGATTTCACCACCAACCCAGACACCTGCCAACGCGCCAACAGCGACCGCGACTAATTGACCTTTGCCACTGCCAATTTGGGCTCCTGTCAGGGCACCCAGGCCGGCGCCAAGAATTTTGCCCAAAGTCTGTTTGGGTTTTTTTTCAATGTCAGTCACGCAACCGCCCAACAATGATGCGGAAGTCAAGGAGAGGGTAAGCGCCATCCAGCAAGGTTTTGAAAAAGAAAATCTGGCGAACATTAAAAAACTCCGTCTGGCGCTTTCAGGATCGGAACGTCAGTCCTATATTCACACCTATGCGCAGAAAGCGCGGTTAGTCTCTAGACCATGATATAGCCTACAACGACTAATTTTCAATTTCATTTGAGGCCAAGATGCTTGCTACGGCGGATGAACCAATAAAAATTTTTAAGGAGTGGTACGAGGAGGCCAAAACGGCCGAACCTGTAAATCCAAACGCCATGGCGCTTGCCACCGCGGACGCCGAGGGACGTCCGTCAGTGCGTATGGTTCTTCTTAAAGACGTCGATTTCGAAGGCTTTGTGTTCTACACGAACCTCGGCAGCCGTAAGGCGGCAGACTTAACGGTGAACCCTCATGCGGCGCTGTGTTTTTATTGGAAAGCCTTGGCAAAGCAGGTGCGCGTCGAGGGCAGTATAGAGTTGGTTAACGTCGAAGAGGCGGATGCCTACTTTGCAAGCCGCCCAAAACTCAGTCAGTTAGGGGCCTGGGCGTCTAAGCAATCGCAGCCGTTGGAAGGTCGTATGGCACTGGAGAAGCGTGTCGCGAAGTATGCCGCGAAGTTTAATGTTGGAACTGTTCCGCGGCCGGAGTTTTGGTCCGGGTTCCGCCTGCGTCCAGTGCAGATCGAACTGTGGAAAGAAGAAGCATTCCGTTTGCACGACCGAACTTGTTATAAGCGGGTTGGAGATGGTTGGTCGGTGGATAGACTCTACCCGTAGGTGAACAAGTGTCGATGATGGTATCGAGGGGTTTCGCGACCACAGAACGCACTCCTTTGGAAGCCGAGTGTTTATTCAGATGTATTTGAAGAGGCATGGCGTTGTGCCCTTGGGCCGGGGGCAAGAGATCATTGATGCTTTGGAACTGGAAGTCGGCGCCGCATATCCAAATTCGTGGGTCATTCTGCACCGAAACCACGAAGGTATCGAGGACAAGAAGCGCGAGCAGGTATAGTGGGTGACTACAAAACTTTGTAACGAGAGTTTGTCTAATTTTTTCGATCACCAAAGTTATCAACTTGCCAAAAACCACAAAACGGCACCAGACTCTCAGCTGGACGTGGTATTCGGAACTCATGACCCGAACGGATAAATGCCCATGGACAACCTTCGTGTTTCAAAGAAGGGTCGATTTTTTGACACCGCGCTGCTGAGCCGACAAACCGCTGTGGGGTCCATGCACCGCTATATGGTTCTCGATCTTGCAGACCATATTGCAGATCTTCATGCGACTGCCGAGCCGCAACTGAATTCCGGCGGATACAAGGGAAGCCATCTGATCTTCGATAATTTGTGTGCTTGCATTGATCTCGTTGATGCGGCTACGGACGAACGAACGTTAGCGGCATGGAAACGTAATTGTTTTGCGGCGTTGCGAAACGCAGCGTCTGCATTGGATGCGCGATGCAAAGCAGGCGCGGTTAAACACTGCCACGGAGATATGCATTTGGGAAATATTTGCCTGATTGATGAGAAACCAGTTCTTATCAACGGGATTGAATGCAACACAAATTTTTCAAATATTGACGTTATGTACGACTTGGCATTCACGATCATGGACCTTGATTTTAATGGTCACCGCCGATTAGCGAGTATTCTTTTAAACCGATACCTAGATGTGACTGGTGAAATTGTGTTGATGCCGCATGCCCTGGCCGTGCTGCCTTTATTTCTCTCCATGCGAGCGGCGGCTGGTACCCATCGGGGAGGGGCAATCGCTCGAAAAATGCCACCGCGGGATGACCGTTCCAAGGTGATCGCAAACGTCGAAGGGTACCTGAGTTTGGCAAATTCTTACCTTCAGCCGTCCTCACCAAAACTCATTGCGGTTGGAGGATTGTCGGGAAGCGGGAAATCCCGAATGGCGCGGGAGCTTGCGCCATTTTACGGTGCGGCACTGGGCGCCCGAGTGGTACGCACCGATGCTGTTCGAAAACGAATTTCTGGCGTTCGCCAAGATGATGTTTTGGGTCAAGAGGGCTATACGGCTGAAATGCATATACAGACATTTGAGCATTTTTTTGACGAGGCGCGGCGTGCCTTATCACAAGGCGCGACAGTAGTTTTGGATGCCGTCTTCCCATCGCCGGCGCAGCGTGCGACGGCAATTGATCTTGCGCGTGAATTTTCGATTCCGTTCACCGGCTTGTGGATCGATGCAAAGGAGGAGGTAAGAATTGATCGAATCACATCGCGCAAGCGCAATATTTCCGACGTCACGGAGGTAATCGCTCGGGAACAATCCAATTACGATCTCGGTGAGATCACCTGGGCGCGTATCGACAGTGCAGGGCCAAAGGCGGAAACCTTTGAGGCCTGCCGGCAGGTGATTGATGTGCGATAAAATTTCTTATTCTTGAACTTTTTATCATGTGTTAGAGGTATACTCGTGAATTCGCGGAATGAGGGTATTTGATCATTATGTTCAGGACCATTCTTATCCCTGCAGACGGAACATTAGATTATATACGGTGTCTAAAAATCGGTTTCCAATGGGCACGACGCCTGGAGAGCCACGTGAAGGTCTTGCACGTAAGATCTGACCCGAAAGATACGGTGCCCTTGTTAGGCGAGGGTATGTCGGTGGCGATGATCGAAGATATGATGGATATTGCTAAAAAAGAGGGCGACGCACGATCCTCTAGCGCTAGGCTAGCCTTTGATGCCATTGTTGCAGAGCAGAATGTTAGTATCGCCGATACGCCAATCGATACCGGATTCTCCACAAGTTGGTTTGAGGCAGTGGGTCGAGAAGACGAATCTATCGCGGCACATGGGCGGTTGGCAGATTTGACCATTGCGGCTCGGCCTACCGAAGAATCTGACGTGTCGACCAATCTTAACTTAAACGCCGCCCTTTTTGAGACTGGACGACCTGTGCTTGTGGTGCCGCCAACGGAATGTTCAGAAACTGTAAACAGGATCGTAATTTCCTGGAACGGCAGTGCCCAATCTGCCCGGGCAGTTGCGTCCGCGATGCCCATGCTCAAGACTGTGGAATCAGTGATGGCTTTCACTGTAGACAGCGGCAATACCTCGGGTCAGCGTGCACCTGAGTTAGCATCTTATCTTCGCTGGCATGGGGTCGAGGCCAAGACACAAACCATCTCTGGTTCACCGATGGCTGTCGGTGCGAAACTCGTTGAGACCATTATATCTGACAACGCTGATCTATTGGTTATGGGGGCTTATACTCATAGTCGCATGAGACAGCTGATCTTGGGGGGAGTAACCCGATATATTCTCGAGCAATCGCCGGTGCCGGTCCTGATGGCCCACTAAGCCCCCAAGACCGAGATTGTTAATCGAAAGATTATTCCCCCCAACCCGTCAGTTTCAGGAGAGGGAACGAACACATTATTTTCATCGGGTGATGGTTCGACTGGAGAAGGGTTCGCAAGCAAATGGTGTCTTCAACCTCCTTTATCTGACGCTCAAAGAGACCATCCTCTTTCTGCCATCTATTAAACAATGGATATTCTTGTTGATGGTATTAAAGCTCTATTCAGGCATCTCAATCGTGCCAATTTCAAACAACGGTTAATATAGGCTTAGTAGTTAATGAAGGTGTTCTGAAGGTCACCATTAATTCGAAGCGCAAAATCTTAACGAGCGTTTATAAGAACTATGAAAACGAGAAGGTGGAAGAGCAGGCGCACACGCCTAATCGCTTTTAAGATGATTTCCTAAACAACGCGTTTCCCTACAGCTATATCAACGATTTATCATCCCGATTGCGCGCGTAACCAATCGCGTCGATATTGATTGACTTCGGCCGCGTGATGGCGCGCCGACTTGTCCGTGGGCGGCAGGGTTTCCGCATAGAAAAATTCGGGTAATTCATCATCCCCCTCTGAGAATCCGGCTGCCTCGTTGAATGCGGTTTCCATCTCCAGGGTTTCTTGACCTAATTGCATGTAGAACGAAGTATCAAGTTCGGTTCCAAGAGCATCGTTTAAGGCTTTAATAATAAGGTCCTGATTAATGTTCGTCACTGATCGCCCGAACACGCAAAGGCCAAGCGAGTCGGCCGCGCCGCATAGAGCTTGAACTTCCATACTAGCGTCCGTCAGTTCCTGGGTGGTCTTGTCTTTGGTTTCGTAGTTAAACAGGTTACCCGCCGTATGATCGGCGCCTTGCGCGGTCAGCATCATGCTGATGCCCGTTACCTCAATGATGCGAGGATCATACGCGCTTATGGCCTGCTTCTTGATGACAGGAACACGGTCTAAACTATAGTGTTCGCCGACCCGAGCCGCGCCTTGCGCCAATAGTCGTCCTCGCTCATTTCCCGCTCGGATATCGCTCAGGGCCGCCTCCATAAAGGTAAGATCACCATACTCGGCCTCACCGGCCTCCATCAGAAGCGCGATGGTGGCTCCGGTTTCAATGGTGTCGACACCGAGGTCATTGGCAATCCAATTCAACGCCGCCACCTCGTCCGGGTCCGTCAAGCCGCAGTTGGTGCCGAGCAAGCCGATCGTTTCATACTCAAGCGGTGAGACGACTTCGTTTCCGTCTGCGTCGGCATAAACATTCGAGCATTTAATCATGCATCCAGGCATGCAGGCATGCGTGGGATCGCCACCGCGAGAAATATTTTGATCTCGGATAAAGTCGCCGCCCATCTTCAATGTTTCCTTAGTAGGGTCAACAACCTGACCACCACTGAAATTCCGGACAGGGATGCCGCCCATATGATTTATCAAATCTGCTACTTGCGCGGTGCCATTGCGTCCTAGGCTGGCGATAGCTAAATCATCGGACAATTTGGCACCGTACTCACGGATTGACCCCATTAGTTTTTTACGGTCAGAAAACTGCGGCATTTTATGCTTGTCGATGACGATGGCCTTCACTTTCTTCGCTGCCATCACGGCTCCGACACCCCCGCGCGCTGAGAGGCGAACTGGCCGATTCTCCTGGTCGGAAAACGCAATGCCGGCTATCAAGCCTCCGTATTCCGCCACCGGTCCACACATGCCGATGCTGACCTTCTCACCGTAACGTTCGTGAAGAATAGAGGCGGACTTGAACAGACCAATCCCCATGATATCGGCGGCGGGTTCAAACCTGATCTCACCCTCTTTGGGAATGCGGATCACTACCCATTCGTCCGATGCGCCGTTCAGCGTGATGCCAGAGATTTCCAGCTGCCCCATGGCGAACGCGAATGTCCCGCCGGCATTCGATTCCTTGATCCCGCCGGTCAGTGGGCTCTTACAG
>MDTG01292383.1_pt1 | contig 10967 bp, 6 predicted proteins | sample 811421 | NCBI WGS metagenome assembly MDTG01 (sample SAMN05326645, study PRJNA326480) | marine metagenome | isolation source: seawater | place: Pacific Ocean: South East | collected 2011 | reverse complement strand
TTCGTTTCTATATTTTGTTGCCATCTTATAGTCCTATTGGTACTTCGTTATCATTTTGATTTGAATTACCAAATCTTGTTTCTGCTAATTTAATACTTGTCTGTCTTGAAACGTGAGCATCACATATAATAGATACATTTAAACCTTGAGTTTCACCACCATCCCAATACTTAGGATTTTTTCCTGCAAAATACTGATATGAATATGCTGCGTCTATTAAATGATATTCATTATTCCATTGTATAATATCACCAACTTCAGGTACTAACTCTCTATCAACCAATTGTTGTCTTAAGAATCTAAACTGAACTTCACGACTGTATGATTGACCAAACTCGTCAGATATCTGTGCTGCTTGATTTCTTTCAACTAAACATGGTACTTTGATTGGGTTATGAAATACTTTATCTTTACCTTCACCATATAGATTCGCCTTTGTATCCGTTACTACTAACATATAATAGTATACTTCCGTATCTACGATATCGGTAATAAGTTCCTTGTTCACCTTATTGAACAAGTCCATATCTCTTTGTCCACCAAACAATGCCATTTGTTATCCTATAAAAATTGGTCTTGGAACTCTATTTAAAGTTTCCTCTAAGAATTCAGATTCTTCTTTTTTCGCTTCCATTAATGCTCTTCGTGAAGTTGCTTCTAACATTTCTTTTAATTCGGTAATTAGTGTTTCTCTTTCTGCTGATGCTTCACTTCTCAAATCACCACCATCAAGTGTTATTTCAGAGCCAGGAATCGGAATGTTACTAAACTTAGACCTGATTGCTCCTAACATCTCTTTTGCTAATGCTAATGAATATCTTGCAATCCACTGTTTACCTGCACTGTTAATATTTGTGTATGTTAATCTTCCAAATGGTGCGTTTGATAAATCACTTACAACGTTTGAATTTGCAATTGGTGATTTTGTTTCACTTTCTAATGTATATTCGAAATATACTTTTGCACCATTGTCACCTGTTGCAGGAACAGGGAATAATTTTACTCTCTGTCCATCTACATGGAATCCAAATGATGATTTTCTTATGTAATCATTGAATTCAATCGCCTGTAATCTTAACAAGTCATCAAACATTGGTTGCATCATAAACGATACACCTGGCGAATACGCTCCCCATCCAAATGTATTTAACATTTGTTGAGAACCGAGACCTGTACCTACAAACGGGTCAAAATATCTTATTATTGCTGGTGGTTGTGTATGGAACACTTTTCTTAGTGTAATTCCGTTTGATACCGAACCACTTTCTAAGTTGACAACACTATCTTTACCTAAATCATAAATTTGTTGACCACCGACCATTTCAAAGGAACCTGTATATACAGTTACTCTACCACCACTTCCTGCTTCAGTACCGTAATCTTTTGCAATATTTACTACTCCACCTAAGTTAGTAGCAATTTCAGTATCTTTTAAATCTAAATCTAATGAATTACCTTTTAAAGATAGTAAGTTTTCTTTAGCTCTGTATTGATTTACTTGTGAAGAATATTCATTAGCTGCTTCTTCTAAACAAGCGAAAAAGTTTATATCTTGTAATTCTACATCTACGATTGGATATCCTAATCTCTTAGCACACCATTCTGCTACTTTCGGTGCGTCACTTTGAAATGTTGTATCACCATCAAAGTATCCGAAAGGAGTAGAAGAACCACTTGAAAACGAACCTGAACCAGGCCATATTGGTATATTTACTGCCATTTTAAATCCCCTTTATGTATATAAATGTGGACAAACTTACCTTTCCCCATTTTCCATAAACGAAACTATTATATAACGTGTCCCTTTTGTCACTGCTCTTGCCCCATGCTTGTGAGTTATGTTGCCAGGATGTAGGGTTGCATAACCGATATTATTTTTAATTAATTCTTTTTGTCGTCTAAACCAAGTACCACCACCTTCGTATTCATTTAAGTCTGACAATTGTATCAAACAAGTAATATCCGCTTTATCGTGATGTATAGATAAGTGTCCTTGTGCTGATGGAACATATTTTGCTAAAAAGTTTTCAGATTTCATACTATCCCATCCTTTACCTTCCAATGCCCACATATAAATTGATAATGGCATTACAAATTCTTTCATAACATCATTATATATTTCATCCATACCAATCGCAGTTAATAACATATCTGTAGTTGGATAGTGTTCATGTCTATCTACTGTCCAAGAATCAGAGTATTCTGCTTCTTCACGAATCATTGTACAAAACTTGGGTGTAAATAACGGAAACGAAAAACAATTATTGAATGGTTCATCTACTATCAAATCCCATTCTTTTGTTCTTGCAGAATATGTAATAAATTTACTTATCCATTTATTTTTATCATTCCAATAATCATAAAGTTCAGGATGTAATCTTTTTGTATCTAAAGATTCATTTTGTGAAAGACCTTCTATTACTCTCATCCACTCATTATATCTAACTTCCCAAGTTTGTTGTCTTGCAAAACCTTCTGCTACATTTAGATATTTTTCTGCTACTTTTTCGTTGTCTTTTAAAAATACATATGAAGATATTATTGTTTCCTTCATTAAAGGTTCAGATAAATCTGACCTAATTAAACCACATTTTCCATCTAATAAAGTTTTTAGATTTGCTGTATCTGTTGATATTAGTTTAACTCTACCCATCATCATTTCAAGTGCTGTTATACAATAAGTTTCAGGATATGTTGATGGATAAATCCAATACTCTGAAGATTTTATTTGTTTATATAGTTCACTTGGTGGTAAATGACCTAACCATCTTACATCAAGTGGTAAAGTATCTAATAAAGTAAAATCCCAATCTTTTGTATAAGGTGGTGCTGCAATCCACAAAGTTAATTCAGGATTAATTTTTTTAAGTTTAGGCCATATATCGAGTAATTGTACCAATCCCCTATCAGGTGATGATGTATAAATTACTTTATTCTTATATTTTTCTTGATTAATACTATCAAAATCATTTGGACTTATTGCGTTTCCTATTACACTAACTTTAGATGGTTCTAAACTATATTTTTCAACTAATATATTTTTTTGCCATTCTGATACTGCTATTATCTTGTCTAACTTATCGTGATTTAGATAATCTAATCCCTCATTTGGTAATTCTACACCATTATACCAAGTATAGAATTCTTCATTATGAATCCAAAAATAAGATTTTTCATAATCTATTTCAAAATCCTCTAACATTTGAATGTAGTGTATATAGTTTGTAGATATTACAATATCAAAATATTTTTCATTACTATTAATAAATGTGTCTATACTTTGATATTTTACTCCTTCGGATTCTTCGTCAGTAATCCCGCCTGTAATTGTTACATCGTGTCCATTACTTACAAATTGTTCTGAAAGTTTCATAACACAATATTCAGAACCACCCATTCCTTTACTTAACCAATATTCTTTGTTAACTGATTCTTTTTGATAACCTACATAAATTAATATTTTCATATTTTTACTCTACTATATAATTTAAAACTTCTTCTTTGTCGTAATATCTTGTTCTATCCATCCAACCTTGTAATTGATAACAACGACCTTCCTTTTCATTCCAACTCCAATCAAAACCACCTAATTCTTTTATTCTTTCATGAATCATTGGGTCATAATAATCTCTAATTAATCTTGCTCTACGATTTATATCAATTACATTATTATCAACAGTAGAATCACCATTATTATATTGTACATATAACATTTTTTTAAGATGAATAAATTTAGTTTCTAAAAATGTTTTTACAATTAATTCATAATCATCTGCTACTGATATATTTCTACTATGTCCTCTTACCTTATGATAAGTATCTCTATTCCAAATTCTACAATGGTTTGGCATACCAATATTAAATCTAATTGTTTTAGGATTCATTTCAGGATAATGGTGTACTAACCACTCTTTACCATCTCTTGTTTCCCAAGTATGTCCTGCGTATCCAAATGCAAACTTATTTTTTGGATTAGCATACCAATCATCACCAACATAACTATATTGTCTTGGTGATTCATCTTTATTAATTTCAGTTACGTCTGTATAGATAAATCCTGAATCAGGATGTTTCTTACTTGCTTCAAGTACATCTTCTAAACAAGTTGAAATCAACCAATCATCGTGGTCTAATTCAAATAACCACTCACCATTACACAACATAGCTGCTCTATGTTTTACTTCACCAACATTTCCACCTGAAGTTGGTATCATTTTATGTATATGAACTCTATAATCTTGACTTGCAATATCTTCAAGATATTCCCAAGTTTTGTTTTCATTTGGTGGTGAATCATCTATAACAACCCACTCCCAATTTTCATAAGTTTGATTTACCAAACTTTCATATGTTCTAAATATTCTCTCATTTGTTATATAAGTTGGAGTAAATACAGATAGTATTGGTTTATCTTCATTTCCATATACTTCTTTTTGTGATTTACATGCCCAAAATGTTGATTGACAAACTACATCATTGGCCAAAATATTATCAGGTGGAATATTATCGTATGTCCATATTTTACTTGATATCATTGTATGATGTCCCATTTGTAAAATATTATTTCCAAGTTTACCAATTACGACAATGATGTCAGGTCTATGTTTTGCAAAATGTTTTTTAAAATCATTAGTTGAATCATATGAATAAAGAATAACTTTTTCATATAGATTTTCTTCGTGATAGATATCTGATTCTAATCTAATTTCACCAAACCTATCCCAACCATATATCAATGCTGTGGGTAAACTTGTTTTCATACTAAATTATCTATATGGTTCACCACCTACCCATAATACAAAAGATTTTCTTACACCTTTTGTTACAGGGGTTACTCTATGTAAATAAAATGATGGAAATATGACTGCTGCTCCTTGAGACCTTGGTGCTACCATTTCTTTACCCAAATTAAATTCTAAATCACCACCTTCATACTCATGTGAATCTGAAAGTTGAACTGTTACAGATATTTTTCTTTGTGATTGTATCTCTTCACCACAATCCATGTGCCATTTATAACCACCTTCATTATTACCATAATATTCTGTATATTGAATTGATTCATTCATTGTAGATAAATCAAACTTCCACATTAAGTCATTTGCTTCTTTTATATAATCATGAAGTTTATTATATACCCATGCCCACTCTTGATTTTGTGGACACCATTTTATTCTTGACTTTCTATAATCAGATATTTTAGAGTTATCACCCTCACCTGTTACCGCGTCTTCAAATGGAATCGCGTTTGTCATTGCTTCTATATTAACTAATTCTTGTGGAGTAAATGCTCCTTTAAACCAATAGTAGTCAATAAAACTTACGTCTTGTCTATGTGTGTTTCTATCAAATGAGAAATTACCATTCATAACTTTTTTTTTAGTCTTTTATATAAATATTAAAATTATTTTAATAAATATTATACGAAACTACCACTATTTGCAGTTTTAATATAATATATTGGGTCACCCGATGTCCAACCATTTTGTTTAAATGTTAGTCTACCATTAGATAGTATTTCAAAATATCCACCACCTGTTATGATATTACCTTTAAGTCCTTTTGCACCTGTTTCACCTTTTTGACCTTTGTTACCCTCGTCACCTGTTGCACCTGTTCCACCACCTGAACCTGAACCACCTCTAGCACCTTTGTTACCGGCGTCACCTGTATCACCACCATCACCTGTTGCACCTCGTTCACCTTTTTGTCCTTTATCACCTGCGTCACCTGTTCCACCACCTGAACCTTTTACACCTTGTAGACCTAAATTTCCTGCTGCACCTGTTTCACCTGTATCACCTTTATTACCTTGACCACCTTCATCACCTGTATCACCTGCGTCACCTGTTGCACCTATATCACCTTTTTGACCTTTAGAACCTGTTGCACCTTTATCACCTGCTGCACCTGTTTCACCTGTTCCACCACCTGAACCTACTGCACCTTTTTGACCCTTTGCACCTGCGTCACCACCACCACCTGATGAACCAGGCTGTTCACCTTTTTGTCCTTTTTGTCCTTGAGGACCTTCATCACCTTCCTCACCTGTATTACCTCTTTCACCCTTATCACCTTGTGGACCTGTTGGACCTACATCACCTGCTCCACCACCTGCACCTGAATCACCTTTTGGACCTTGAACACCTTTTTGTCCCTTTTGACCTTTAGGACCTGTATCACCTGCGTCACCTGTTTCTCCTGTATCACCTGCTACACCTGTTTCACCACTTGAACCTAAATCACCCGATGGACCTTGTGTTCCTATTTCACCTTTTTGTCCTTTTGAACCTGTAGCACCTTCGTCACCTGTATCACCTTCGTCACCTGCTGGTGCTGCGTGCGCTATATCACCACCTTGACCTTTTTGACCTTTTGGACCTGTATCACCTGCGTCACCTGTTACACCTACGTTACCTTTGTTACCTGTAGCTCCTGCATTACCTCTTTCACCTTTATCACCTTGTGGACCTGTTGCTCCTTGATTACCTTTGTTACCCGTTCCACCACCTGAACCTTTAGCTCCTGCATTACCTGTATCACCTACTTCACCCTTTTCACCTTTAGGACCTTGTGCCCCTGTTGGACCTGTATCACCTACGTTACCTGTTTTACCTACTTCACCTTTTTGACCTTTAGAACCTGTTGCACCTTTATCACCTGTTGCACCTGTATCTCCTTGGTTACCCTGTCCACCACCTGAACCTGTTGCACCTTTATCACCTATTGCACCTGCGGCTCCACCACCACCTGCTGAACCACCTGCACCTGAACCACCTTTAGCACCTTTATCACCTGCGTCACCTGTATCACCTGTTACTCCTTGTTCACCTTTTTGACCTTTAGAACCTGTTGCACCTTTATCACCTGCGTCACCTGTTACACCTACACCACCTGATGAACCACCTGCACCTGAACCACCTTTAGCACCCTTATTACCTGCTGCACCTGTATCTCCTTGGTTACCCTGTCCACCAGCTACACCTTTTTGTCCTTTATCACCTTTTGCACCTGCGTCACCTGTTCCACCACCTGAACCTTTTACACCTTGAAGACCTATACTTCCTTTAGCACCTGCTGCACCTGTTGAACCTGTTGAACCTTGTGCTCCTGTTGAACCACCATCACCTGTTTCCCCTGTAGCACCTGCTGAACCTGCTGCTCCTGTCGCTCCTGATGAACCCGTGTTACCTGTTGCACCTTTATTACCTGCCGCACCTGTTCCACCACCTGAACCTGTACCACCTGCTGAACCTGTTTGACCTTGGGGACCGTCATCACCTTCAGCACCTGTTGCTCCTCGTTCACCTTTTTGACCTTTTGGACCTGTTGCTCCTTTTGCACCTGCTGAACCCGTTGCTCCTGTGTTACCTACTACACCTGTTTCACCACTTGAACCTAAATCACCTGCTGCACCTGTTGGACCTTGATTACCTTGGTCACCCTGTGGACCTGTTGGACCTGTATCACCTGCCGCACCTGATGGCGCCGCATGTGCTATATCACCACCTTGACCTTTTTGACCTTTTGGACCTGTATCACCTGCTGGACCTGTTGAACCTGTTTCACCTTTTTGACCTTTTGCTCCTGTATCACCTTCGTCACCTGATGCTCCCTGTGCTCCTGTTGAACCACCATCACCTGATGGACCTGTTGGACCTGTATCACCTGCTGCACCTGTTGGACCTGTTGAACCTGTATCACCTGTTGGACCTGTTGGACCTACATCACCTGCGGGACCTGTACCACCACCTGCTCCTGAATCACCTCTTGCACCTTTAGAACCTTTTGGTCCTGCTGCTCCTGTATCACCTGTAGCTCCTGTTGCTCCTTGAGGTGCGGATGAAGGTTGACTACCTTGTGCTCCTGTTGGACCTGTTGGACCTTGTGCTCCTGTTGCTCCTTGGTCACCACCACCACCTTGGTCACCACCACCACCTTGATTACCTGTACCACCTTGGTTACCACCACCACCTTGTGGACCTGTTGCTCCTTGGTCACCTGTTGGACCTGTTCCACCACCTGCACCTGAATCACCTTTTGGACCTTGTGGACCTGTTGGACCATCATTCCCCTTAGGACCTTGAGGACCATTAGGACCTCTGTTTCCTTTGGGACCCTGTGGACCATTGGGACCTCTATTTCCTTTAGGACCCTGTGGACCACGAACACCTCTGTTTCCTTTGGGACCTTGAGGACCATCAGGACCTCTGTTTCCTTTTGCACCTTGAGGACCTTGATTACCTTTATTACCTGTTCCACCACCACCACCTGATGCACCTCTATCACCTTTTGCACCTTGAGGACCTGTTGCTCCTGTTGCTCCTGTTGCTCCTGTTGCTCCTGTTGGACCTGCTCCACCACCACAACCACCACCTTGTGGACCTGTATTTCCTGTTTGACCTTTTTGACCTTTGGCTCCTTGAGGGCCTGGTGAAAGGTCGAAGTCTCCACCACCACCACTACCACCACCCGAACCTTCGGGTGGAAGTCCACCGTTTTTAAAGTTATGTACTACAAATCCGTTGACTAAGTACATATCAGATGGTTCTAAATCTAATTCTTTTGTTTTTCCATATCCTGACTCAATCCAACCATTGGTTATTAAACAATACTCCCAAGTTTTTGTGTCGAAATGATATTTTATTAAATAGTCTGCTGTTGGTGATATATCATCTACTGTTTTAAAAGATGCGTTCCATTCTCTGATACCGTTACCATCTTTATCTTCCCATCCTACTACTAAAAGTGGTTGGTCTATACCTACTGATAAACTACCTGAATCGGTTTCTACAGTATAAATTGTTTGGTCTACTTGTGGATTTGTAAGTTTTACTACTGCATTACCTTCAGATAATTCTAACCATGATGTATCACTTCCAACAAAACTACCTGTCCATGTTAGAGGAAAATCTTCATTCGAAGATTGAGCATAACCACTAATATTAACACCAATCAGAGAAGAACCTGAAACGATATTATTTATATTGTCAGTTGTTCCTGATAGTTGAGTTGTGACTAATGAAGAAGTTACGAAACCACCGTACATTTTCTACCTTTTTATATTAAGAAGTACTTCCACTTGTATACATTAAGACGATACCTGTGAAACTTCCACTTTTAAACGTTAATAATCCATCAGTTTCAGAAAACGCAAATCCATCACCTGGCGCAGTTAGTTGTGAAATTACTGTACCTAATGCTGATTCACCTTTAGCACCTGTTACACCTTTTTGACCTTTAGGACTTGCTCCTTGTGCTCCTATTTCACCTTTTTGTCCTTTAGTACCCTTTTCTCCTTTAGGACTTGCACCCTGTGCTCCTGTAGCTCCCTGTGCTCCTATTTCACCTTTTTGACCCTTAGGACTTGCACCTTGTGCTCCTATTTCACCTTTTTGACCTTTTGGTCCTTGTGGACTTGAACCTTGTGCACCTTGAGGACCTTGAGCTCCTACTTCACCTTTTTGACCTTTAGGACTCGCACCTTGTGCTCCTATTTCACCTTTTTGACCTTTAGGTCCTTTTGCACCTTGAGGACTTGCACCTTGTGCTCCTTGAGGACCTTGTGCTCCTATTTCACCTTTTTGACCTTTAGGACTTGCACCTTGTGCTCCTGTAGAACCTTTAGGACCTACTTCACCTTTTTGACCTTTTGGACCTGTTGGACTCGCACCCTGTGCTCCTATTTCACCTTTTTGACCTTTAGGACCTTTTGCACCTTGAGGACTTGAACCTTGTGCTCCTGTAGAACCTTTTTGACCTTTTTGACCTAATTCACCTTTTTGACCTTTAGAACCCTGAGGACTTGAACCTTGTGCACCCTGAGGACCCTGAGCTCCTTGTGGACCTATAGGACCTTTTGGACTTGCACCCTGTGCTCCTATTTCACCTTTTTGACCTTTAGAACCTTGAGGACCTTGTGCTCCTTGAGGTGATGCTCCTTGTGCACCTTGTGGTCCCTGTGCTCCTTTTTGACCTTTTTGACCTTTGGAACCTTGAGGTGATGCTCCTTGTGCTCCTGTAGGTCCCTGTGCTCCCTGTGGACCTTGTGCTCCTTGGTCACCCTGAGGACTTGAACCCTGTGCTCCTGTCGGTCCCTGTGCTCCTACTTCACCTTTTTGACCCTTAGGACTTGCACCTTGTGGACCCTGTGCCCCCTGTGGACCTGTTGCACCTTGTGGTCCCTGTGCTCCTTGAGGTGATGCACCCTGTGCTCCTATTTCACCTTTTTGACCTTTAGGACCTTTTGCTCCTTGAGGTGATGAACCTTGTGCTCCTTGTGGACCTTGTGCTCCCTGAGGACCTATTTCACCTTTTTGACCTTTAGGACTTGCACCTTGTGCCCCTTGAGGACCTTTAGGACCTACTTCACCTTTTTGACCCTTAGGACTTGCACCCTGTGCACCTTGAGGACCTACTTCACCCTTTTGACCTTTAGGACCTTTTGCTCCTTGTGGACTTGCACCTTGAGCACCTGTTGCACCTTGAGCACCGTGTTCACCTTTTTGTCCTTTAGAACCCTGAGGACTCGCACCCTGTGCTCCTTGGGGACCTTGTGCACCTGTAGCACCTACTTCACCTTTTTGTCCTTTAGGACTTGCTCCTTGTGCTCCTACTTCACCTTTTTGACCTTTAGGACCTTGTTGTCCTTGAGGACTTGCTCCTTGTGCTCCTTGGGGACCTTGTGCTCCTTGGGGACCTGTTGGTCCTTTTGCTCCTTGAGGTGATGCTCCTTGTGCTCCTTGGGGACCTTGAGCTCCTTGTGGACCTGTTGAACCTTTTGGACTTGCACCTTGTGCACCTTGAGGTCCTATTGAACCTTTTGCACCTTGTGCTCCTTGAGGACCTGTTACACTTGACCCCTGTGCTCCTATTTCACCTTTTTGACCTTTAGGACCTTTAGAACCCTGAGGACTTGAACCTTGTGCACCTTGTGGACCCTGTGCTCCCTGTGGACCTGTTGGTCC
>MDTG01183177.1_pt1 | contig 10967 bp, 12 predicted proteins | sample 811421 | NCBI WGS metagenome assembly MDTG01 (sample SAMN05326645, study PRJNA326480) | marine metagenome | isolation source: seawater | place: Pacific Ocean: South East | collected 2011 | reverse complement strand
GCCACGCTTTGTTGCGCTTGCGCGCCAAGTAAATCGGTAACAATCAGCATAACAATACTCGTCACCACTAAGCCAATCACTATCTCAAGTAGTGTAAAACCTTGCTCAGCACGCATAAATAAGTCCCTGAGCTTCAACGCAAACGCCTACAGTAGCGGTACCCGAAAAGGTCACTCTACAAACATTTGATGCGCAACTTCCGGTGGCGGTTATTGGCCGGCCAAGGTAATCGAAGTCAATATAGGAAGGCGAAGCAACACCTTCTGAAAACGCAACAGACACACCTTTAGCGCCTATTTCATCACCCCGCGCCGCTAAAAATGTGGGCGCATTGGCGGCAATAGTGGCGCCACAGCTAGCGGATTGATTTGCACTGGAGTAATTAACAACAGTAGGGCCGTAAGCACCGTCACCAGACGAACTTACAATAGTCCGATAGCAATAGCCTGCACGGTTATCTTGCATGGCTTTGCCTTGAATATTTCGTAGGGTAGAGAGAAAACGTATTTGGAGGGAGTATTCTGTGTAGCCGGAATCATCTTGTATTCGCGCAGAAGCGACCACGCCTATAATACCAATAACGACGATGACAATAATGAGCTCAAGGAGCGTAAAGCCAGCGCCTCGGGCTTGACGCTGGCCAGGAACGAAATGCCTGGCCATTTGCTAGGTAATATTTAGCAAGCAGTCGAAGTCAATGTGATAGTCGGTGAACCACCCGCTGTCGCATTTCGGTACTCAACAAAGCAGTTAGCACCTTCAAAACCGTCAGGGTAAATACGAGCCCACGTACCGTTAGCACTCACATACCAATCTGTAGTGCCTTGGTCTGCAGCGGTGTTTACTGCACGAATATCTAAGTTCATGTACGAATCTAGCTGCACAGTCGTTGTGTTGTTGTTGTCATCGAAATAGGTGCTGTACGGGTAGCCATAACGAACGTTGATGTCAGTGCCGTTCACGGTGATGGTCGTGTTTGACGATGCAGTCGCGCCAGCAATAATTGCTTTTGCATGGATAGCTTCTGCAGCACTAGTCAGTGCGCCTTCCACCCCTTCTAGCGTAGCAATACGAGCGTCAGTTTGGAAACCTACAAACCGAGGCGCAGCGGTAACCGCTAAAATACCAAGAATTACGATAACTATGACTAGCTCAATAAGGGTAAAACCACGTTGCTGCATAAAAATATCCTTTTGTTTCAATTACGTTTATTATTACAAAAATGACGTTATTGAATATAAAACTTTAGTTTAAAAATCACTACTTTACGTATAAAACTCAATACATAGTTATGAGTTTGAATCATTACTGAATACGATAACTTGACCTATCCGAGGGTCGTACAGAAACCCATCACCTTGTGTATCATTCGTAGGGCTACTGTTCAGATTTTTTATAGACTGGCTAAGGTAATAATAGCAAAGGTCATTACCACTTGCGCCGCTGCCACTACTATTTGTAGCAAAGTATCGGTAACCGTCAAATGGAGACTCTGAAAAACTTGAAGTAATAGAAGGCGCACTTTGCATTATTAAGCTAAAAATACTTTCGCAGTCTAATGCGGTAATCGCCGTGTCTTGACTGTTACCATCACCATTTAGCAAGCCTGTCGGATAACCGGTGTCCTGATCAACCGCCACGTTAATACCATCAAGGGTGACAAAGGTTTGATTGGTAGACGCATTCTCTTCTGGGCGACCTTCTATCTCCCATTGTGCGCGCACTAGTCCAACACCTGTGGCGAAACCACCTGCAACGCCCTCAACCGTGGCATCTTCAGCTTGTTCAGTAATATCAAGAAAGCGTGGAATCGCCACGGCCGCTAATAGCCCAAGTAATACGACTACAATCACAAGCTCGATTAGCGTAAAGCCTGATTGCTTTGCTGCTATTTGATGCCGATGTTTTTTCATTTGGACCACCCCAGTTTTTCTCATTATTAAAATTCAGTTTGTTTGTTACTGTTCGTCTTCTGGAACCACATCACCACGAAATACATAGTAGTCAAAGTAATCCCCCGCACTTAAGGAAAATCGGCAACGTGCATTCACAGCTTCATCGTCGACTAACTCACCACGGAAATATTCACCTCGTACATTAAAACCATTAACTATCATGGGCACGGTTAGCAACGCGTTCCAAAGGGACTTGCACCCTTGCACGGAAGGGGGCACTTCTGGCCATCCCTCATGACTCATTAGCACAGGCGTACGTCCAACTTCATTACCTTGCCTGTCATAGTGTGTAAGCAGAATGCGAACTGGTCGCCCTTCTGACTGCCACTTCCAATGGGCCGTTACTGCAGACTCTTCCAACTTGAGCGCTAACTGCCTGAGCAACTGAGCCTCAAAATTAGCTTCGCTGGTATTCAGTCGCACTATAAAAACGGCCATTAATGAAGCAAACAACGTGATCACAATAATATTGATAAATAGGGATCGGTTGTTATTTTTTGCGGCTTCGCTTTTCGTCACCATGTTACTACCCTTGCTGCTATTGCTTTTTAGCAGTCATTAATTGTTCTTAACATACTGTTATAGCACATCTTTAAGATAGGGAGTTATACGCCTTTTATTGCGTTCATCATGTCCCACATGGGGGTGAAAATACCCAGCGCGAGTACCAGTACCATGGCTGCCACTACCACAATCAAAAAAGGCTCTATCTTTGCTGTCAGATTTTTAAGATCGTAATCGACTTCACGTTCATAGAACTCCGACGCCTCAACCAACAATTCATCTACGCGACCTGTCTCTTCGCCTACACGAATCATCTGCATCACCAGTGGTGTAAATAGTCCGCTTGCGGCACTCACTCGTGCTAGCCCCTCGCCTTTTTCAATGCGCTCGCGCATCCCTATAATTTTTTGCCCCATATACACATTCCCCACCGCGTCTGAGGTTAAGTTTAGTGCACTGGTTAAGGGTACGCCCGCCCGCAACATCATTGAAAAGCTTCGACAATAGCGGCTAAGTAAAGAACGATTGAAAATACTGCCTACTATGGGCAATGAAAGCTTGCGTCTATCCCAATTCAAACGCCCAATGTTGGTGTTTAATGAACGTTTTATCATGTAGGCAATGAATATCCCGCCAGCAATTAGCATGTACCAATAGTTCAGCAAGAAATCTGAAGTGCCTATAAGTGCTCGGGTCATTAAAGGTAATTCGGCATTAAACTTAGAAAACATATCGGCGAACTTCGGAATAACAAAGATATTAAGCACCACAAACGCGCCGGCTAAGGCAATAAGCACAAAGATGGGGTAGCGAGTGGCGGCTTTAATTTGTTTGCGAGTTTCTTGCTCGCGCTCTAAATATATCGCCAATTGAGCGAAGGCATCTTCTAACTGACCGGTGTTTTCGCCAACATGAATAATGCTTACAAACAATTGATTAAAAATTTTAGGGTGCTGATTTAAGCCAGAAGATAAGGTTCTGCCTCGCTCCAAGCTCACGATAGCGTCTTCAAGAGCAAGTTTAAGGCGAATAGAATTACAGGATTCGGCTAAACCAGATACCGCTTTTAGTAAGGGAATACCCGCTTTGGTTAGTGAGTACATTTGACGACAAAAAATAACTAAATCGTCCAAGGTAACTTCTGGTACAAACCAGCCTTGCCAGCCAGATAACACACTTTCTTTTTTAGCGCTCATGGGGGCAATAGCAATGGGCGTTACACTACGAGCACGCAACATTGCCGCTGCACTTGTTGCATCGTTCGCGTCTAACTCGCCTTCAGTAAGGGCGCCATTTCGTTCGCGCCCCTTGTAGCTAAACCGTGCCATCTATCATTGCCCTATTGCGCCGTGGTGTGGTGTGCGTTGTCAGTGGTTTCAGAAGAAGGAGCATCTTGGGCTACCATCTCAACCAATTTTAAAACTTCTTCTACACTGGTTACGCCCATTTTTGCGTAAGTAAGCGCAGATTGAGGTAAAGAGCGATATCCCGCGCTTTTAGTAGCGGCATCGCTAAACCCTTGAATATCACTGGCCTTTAAATGATTCATCATGTTTTCACTCATTTCGAGTAACTCAAAAACCCCTATTCGCCCTCTGTATCCGGTTTGATTACATTTCTGACATCCGCGACCTTGTTTAAAAGCAACGTCTGAGGCATTTTCATCAATACCGTTTAACCACACCTTTTCATCATCCGTGGGTGTATAGGAGGTGGTGCAGTTATCACAAATTCGACGTACCAAACGCTGAGCAATAATGCCTCGAAGGGAACTTGCCACCAAGTAACCAGGCGCGCCCATATCTAATAGGCGTACTACACTAGATATAGCATCGTTGGTATGCAGGGTTGAGAGTACTAAGTGACCGGTCAATGCGCCACGAAGCCCAATTTCTACCGTTTCTTGATCACGCATTTCCCCCACCATGATAATGTCGGGGTCTTGTCGTAGTGTGGTTCTAAGTACATTTGAGAAAGTCAGGTTAATTTTAGGGTTCACCTGAACCTGATTAATACGGGGCAAGCGGTATTCCACTGGGTCTTCTACGGTGATAATTTTCGACTTTGCCGTATTTAATTCGCTTAATGCACCATACAAGGTGGTCGTCTTACCCGAACCAGTCGGCCCGGTCACCAATATCATTCCATGGGGGCGGCGTAACAAATTTCTAAAGCGGGTTAACTGCGCTGAAGGCATACCGGTTTGTTCTAAAGTGAGTAGCCCTGCTGACTGATCGAGCAAACGCATCACCACAGATTCACCACCTTGCACTGGCATGGTGGACAAACGCACATCTATTTTGTGCCCTTTAACCTTAATTTGAGTGCGGCCATCTTGCGGTAGACGCTTTTCGGAAATATCTAGCCCCGCCATCAGTTTTAAGCGCAGCACCAACGCCGCCGCTATACTTTTCTCGGGAATAACCGTTTCCTGTAAAACCCCATCTACCCGTTGTCGTATTCTCAACTGATTCTCATCAGGCTCAATATGAATATCGGACGCTTTTGCTATCACGGCGTCTTCAAAGATAGATTGCAGCAAGCGAGCTACTGTTGTGTCTTGATCCCCTGCACCACCAAGCTCTATATTGAAGTTATCTTCGGTATCGTATTCTTCTGCCAGTTCTTGGGCAAAACTCGCAATTTCTTGGGTTTTTCGATAGAAAGTATCGTAAGCAGTAAACAGCTGTTGTTCGCTTACTACCGCGAGTTCAATTTGCCTGTTTAACGTTTCTGAAAGATGATCTACCGCGGTTAAATCTGCCGGATCTGACATGGCAACGAGTAGAGTGTCACCTTTATCATCAATAACCAGTGCGCGATATCGCCTAGCTTGAATTTCAGGTAGAAGCAGCACCGCTTGTTGATTAACGCGGAATTGATCGATATCGATAAGCGGAACATTTAAGTGACGCGATAACAATTCAAGCATTTGGTGTTCAGTCACCAGCCCCATTGAAATCAAAGTGGCACCTAACTTACGCCCTGTACTTTTTTGCTCAGACAGTGCCGTCATTAGCTCATCAGCACTAATCAAATTGTGCTGAACAAGAAGGTCGCCAAGGCGAATTCTGGGTTTATTCATTTACTACTTCCCGAAGCCTAGCTATGCGCTCTTGCACATAATGGTGTACGTCTGGTGATAGGGTCTGCTGCGTATCAATCTGTATTACTTGGGAGAAAGCGCTTAACGCCAACGCAGAATGTTGCAGGCTGTCAGCACTTATCGCAGCACCTAACCACCACTTGGGCTCTAGAGGTCGCCGCTTAGTTAACGCTAAATAATCATTAAGAGATTTGTCGAACACGCCATGTTGCTGCAGTAAGTTCGCTCTAAAACTAAGGAACTCAATAGATAAGGGGTTACTGGGTGAAGAAACAGCCTCACTCGCATTTTTTATCGCTACTTCGGTTAACCCTTGCTTCACATACAACCGCGACAACATAAGGCGAACGCTGTGATCATTGGGTGTATTCACAAGCATTCGTTGTAACAATGCCTGCGCTTGTTCTACTTGGCCGCTGGCAAAGAGTAAGGACGCTAGCTTCTTCTTAGCGCCACTATCATTTGGGTGGCTTTGCACTTTCTGCTGCATCAGCCCAATGGCAGTGTTGTAGTCGTTATTATCAAGTGCTAAACGAACCTGCTCTTCTATTGCAGGGGCGCTTTTAGTGTTATCGACCTGTTTTGAAAAGCGTGGCACGGGTGCCAACTCGACTGTTTTTAGGCTCTCTACCGACTTCGATGCAGTCTGCGCTTCAACAATGCCAGTTGAGTGAGTATCTGGGCTAGTTATAGGGTTTGCAGCAGCAACCGGGCTTGGGCTTTTCTGAGGTTCACCCTCTTTACCTTCCTTACCCTCTATGTTTTTCGCCGTTTCTAAAGAAGTCTCCGGTGCTACTGGGGCAGACGTCTGTACCGTTTTGGATAAAATCTGCTGCGCATCCGTATCGTCGCTTTGTGAAATGCTTGGTTGAGCACTTGCTATCGACGAGGCGGGCAAGGAGGTAGGCAAGACAGCGGAGCTTTGCTCATTTGATGAAACTTCGTCGATATCTGTAATCGGCCTTGATTCAGAGGACAATACTGAGGAAGAAACCGAAGATGAAACCGATGGCGCGGGGTTAAGCAGCATCCACACAACTAGCCCGATGGTCACGATAACCAATAACACAACAACGACAGTAAGCGCACTTACTGATTTTTTCTGGGGAGCTTCATAGCGGGCTTGCGGTTGTTCAACGCCCTCGCGAGCTTCAAGATCTTTCAGCATTTTATTCACAACACTCATGCCATCCCCCCAAGCTCGAGCATACTGGCAAGGGTAATCGAAACCACCGCACCGGCTGCTACCAGCGAGGGCCACAGAGCAAGAGAAGCGTACCAAGGCAATGTAGTGGCTTCGGTATCAGCAATCGCCAATTTAATGTGTGAGATATCTACTTTGTACTTACCTTCGCCGTACGCCAGCATCATGGCCTTATGACACAATACGTTGACCAGTCTTGGTGTGCCCTTCGTGGCCATAAACATTAGCCGGCAGCACGCTAAGTCGAACACCTCTTCTCCAGGATGTCCTGCTACTACTAAGCGATGTTTTACATAATGGTATATTTGGTCGGTATCCATGTGCGAGAGCGAGTAACTGAATGTAATGCGCTGCTTTAGCTGTCGCAGTTCTGGCATTGAAAGTTTTTGATTGAGCTCTGGCTGTCCAAACAACACCACCTGCAATAGTTTGCGGCTTTCTGTCTCTAAATTAGTCATTAAACGCAGCGCTTCAATACTTTCAACCGGTAACGCTTGCGCTTCATCAATCACCAAAACAGCACTTCGCTGCTGGGCATTGATATCGATAAGTCGCTCTTGAATACATTGGGTGAAACGCTGCTGATCGCAGGTTTGCCCGATATCTACTCCTAGCTCGCTTGCCACTGCACGACGCAACTCGTCTGGGCTTAAAAGAGGGTTAGGAATATAAGCTGATTGAAAATGCGCGGGTAACTCATTAAGAAACTTCCGACAAATAAGGGTTTTTCCTGTACCGACTTCACCAGTAACCTTAATAAAACCCTCACCAGATTTAAGCGCAGTGAGTAACACCTCACTGGCTTCAATATGACTGGGTAGGCCGTAAAAAAAACTGGTGTTTGGCGTTAAAGTAAACGGAAGCTCTCTAATGCCAAAATGATACAAGTACATACTTAATCCACATACAACCAATCCACCATATTTTGGCGACTGGTTTCTAGTTGCTGTTCGAACGTGTCGTGTCCTACAACAGTGGGTTTGAGTAAAATAATAAGTTCTTTTTTTGTTTCGCTAACTTGGCGACTTTTAAACAATTCACCAAACAAAGGAATGTCACCCAGTAATGGTGTTTTTGATACCTCATCAGTTTGGCTCGTTTGCATTAAACCACCTATTACCACAATTTCACCAGAACCTGCTCGTATAATAGTGTCTGACTCTCGAATGGTGCTTTGTGCCAATGGCAATACAATTTGCTCATCATCCATGGTCACCACTTTTTGCTGCTCAGCAGTTTCAATAACCGATGGGTGAACATGTAAAAGTACCGTACCTTTGTCATCGATTTGTGGGGTTACATCTAGCGCAATGCCCGAGAAAAAGGGAGTTAGTTCAATGTCAGGAGAAATAGACGTAGTGGTACTGGTTACCGTGCTGTCGCTTGACACATCAGTAACAAAATATTCATCGTCACCCACTTTAATAACCGCTTTTTGGTTATTAATCGCGGTAACACGCGGGCTTGAGAGCACTTGTACATTCCCTTGAGTAGACAGTAATGACAATACCCCAGAGAAGTCTTTGTTCAAAAATGCGAGGCTTGTCACACCACCTAACGTAGCGCTGATATCATTACCTAAGGTGCCTGCCGTAGTTGAAAGTGAGAAGTCGGTATTTCCTGTATTGGCCAGTATTTCATTCCAATTAATACCCTGCTGATAACCGTCATTAAGTTCAACCTCTAAAATACGGGCTTCCAAAATAACTTGCTTGGTTAAATTAGCTTCTGATGTTTTCAAAAAGCGGCGTATATCAGACAATTCATCAGGCATGGCCCGCACCGTAACTAAACTAGCTTGCGGAGTCACAAATACAGCACGGCCGTTTTCCTTCCCTACCATAGCTTCAAGACTCACTTTCAAGTCGGCCCAAAAGTCTGTTTCAGTGCGAGTGTTTATCGTTGTGCCGTTAGTATTACTGTTGTTCTGACTTCCATAGCTATCGGAACTACTGAAGTTGCCACTGTACGAGCCCGAAGAAGAACCATTATTGTTATTTTGATTATTATTTTGCGTTACACCGCCGGAGGTAATACTGGTTTGGGTTGACCCATTTCGCTGCATGTAGAGGTAATTAACGGCAAAGGTTTCAGTACGCATACCAGCAGCGCGCACTTTAAAAACCGTCCCTGAGCGCGCAATGTCATAGCCATATAAGTCGCTGAGTAATGACATAACTTCATCTATTGTAACTTGCTTGAGTTGCAGCGATACCGACCCAGTTACTTGCGGATGAATAGCAACACTGTAAGGCGTACCTTCAACCAAGCCTGCGAAAAAGGCGCTTATAGGCACGCTTTGCGCGTTAACGTCGAAACGTTGTGGGCCGAACAAGCTGTTAGTTGAAGACACACTTTCGGGTGCTGCCAATGCAGCTGATACCGCAGAGGGAATGGGCACTGGGGTATTTAATTTTGAAGATTTACGCGCTTTTTCTGCATCAATTTGTTCTTGTAAGTCTTGTTCAACTTTTGACATAAGCTGCTGCTGAGGCTCTGATGTACTCTGACAACCGGCCATCGCTAAAGATATGCTTAATACTCCAAACAGACGGGGTAACTTGCCCATTTTACAGATCCTCTGATACATTTTTTTTAATTGTTGTTATTGGTGCTAGAGACAATACAGTTCGTACAGGCTTGGCATAACGGGTTTTCAAAATTACCACGGTATTCTTAGTAATGCTTTCTACTTTGCCCTCGGCGATATCATCCCCTTCCCTGACCACTTTATTGTTAATAATGGAATGCTTACTTTGCGCAGAATACATAATGGCACTTAAGGAAAACTCCCCTTGCTGCGTAGCACCAATGCCCGTCATCTTGGTATTTCCAGGGCGAGTTGGGTCTTGCTGTGCAAACAACAAAAATGAGCTAAAAGTGAGCACAATCGTTAGCATTAGTTTAAACACGGATAAATGTCCTTTGCGTGCTAACGGTATAAAACTCTATTGTCACTTTTCCGTTAGGGTAATCGCTGACTTGGTAATCCATCGCTTCCCAATAAAGCTTTATATTTTCTTTTTGAGCACGTTGAAGAAAGTCTCTGATATCAAAATAGCTACCGTTGAAAGTTAGGGTTAGGCCATGTCGATAAAGCGTAAGCTTGGATAAGTCTTCACGCCCTGCAAATATGTTAACAGGCGCAATAGTTGCCATAGATTCCAAGCGCACTTGTTGTGCATCATCAAACATACGACTAACCAAAGCTGGCATTTCATCAGGGGTGACTAAGGTTTTAAGTTCATCTCTAAATCGCTGTTCCAATATCGCATCTTTTTCTTCTAATTCTGCAATGCTTGATATCAAGGCCTTGTCGGGATCCTCTTCTAGCGCTTCGAGGTAAATTTGCAATTGTTGGTTTAACGACGAGGTTTGCGTGGCTTCAGACGCTAGCCTTCTTTCCATCGATTGCGATTTTTTCCAAAGTGGCTCGATGAAAAACGTGAAACCAATAAGTACTATCACCACTAAGCCCGCGACAAAGAGCATGATGAGTTCTCGAGGGCTCATGGCGGCTAGTTTACTGTTCAAGCTATCTTTGCTCATTCTGGTGCCACCTCACCGTCTTCATCAGCTGGCTCACTGAGTAACTCAAACGACAACACGCCATTTGGATTGCCATCCTTGTTGATATCACGGCTTAATTTAATGACTTCAAATTCTTTTTCTTCAAAGTAGGTAGCGTTTCCTAGCCGTTTCAACCACGCAGGCAGTGCACCTGGGTCGTTTACCTTGCCATATAATGACAATCGCTCACTGCGCACCACAAATCGCGTTAGCCAAAGAGAACCGTCTGCAACATCGGCAAAACCATTTAAGGCTTGATAAAATGGAGCCTGCTCTCGGGTTTCTTGCCCGCTTAATTCTTCTATAAGTAATGTTTTTTGGCTGACCGAAAGGTTTAACGTTTCGAGCTCTTCAGATAAAACTTGTGATGGCTTTCGTTCAGCTAATTGAGATTTCGCCATGGCTAAGTCTTCATCAAGCTGGATAGTTCGTTCTTGCGCTTGGTTTAACACTGCACTTTGTTTTTGAACCGTCGCGCTCAACCTTATGGTAACTAGTACGACTATCAGCAATGTAAGTAACCATACTACGAGCATTGTGCCTACGTTCAACCAGCGAAACTCCGGTTTAAACTCTGGCCAATAGAGGTTAATCCGCTGTCTCATTTCAGCTCTCCTGCAGTACTCAT
>MDTG01021036.1_pt1 | contig 10967 bp, 10 predicted proteins | sample 811421 | NCBI WGS metagenome assembly MDTG01 (sample SAMN05326645, study PRJNA326480) | marine metagenome | isolation source: seawater | place: Pacific Ocean: South East | collected 2011 | reverse complement strand
TTCCTGAATTAATATCCCTTTCAAACCGTATTTTGGTCGTAAGTGACGGAAATTTAATGGGCGAGCTTTCACCTGAAAAAACGAGCGAAGAACAGTTGCTGCAGTTGGCAGTAGGTCTGAAAAAACAAAGTCAAAACGAAAACACCATATCAGAGAAATAAATATGAAGCGCGATTACTCAAATCGAAAATTGGAAAAGGGACGTCTAGTAACCGGGATTTTAAAGCCATTTCTAGAGATCCGCGAACTTACATTACTAGTTATGATTTTTCTAATTATATTGCTCATGGCAAACCTAAACCCATATTTTCTTACTTATTCAAATTTTAGAGCCATTTCTGTAGGAATGGCTCCAACTGCCATCATCGTAATAGGAATGGCTATCTTGTTGGCATCCGGGGGATTTGATCTTTCCGTTGGTTCAGTAATGGCTTTGTCCTCAACTGTTGTCGCTATGCTAATGCTTTCTGGGTATTCAATACCAGTTTCAGTTTTCATAAGCATTTTACTTGGTGCATTTATAGGCCTTTCTAACGGTTGCTTAGTAACCGCTTTTAACATTAACCCGCTGATAGCAACCCTGGGAACTATGTCTATTGCTCGCGGCTTTGCATTAGTCCTAACAGAAGGCTTTTCGCTTTCCAGCCTGCCAGCAAGTTTTGGTTGGATTGGAAAATCAAGCATCATGGGTCTTCCAGCGCTGGTACTTTTAATGCTTATCATGGTGGTGATTTTTGACTTGCTCGTCAGGCATACTCGCTTCTTCCGACAGGTATATTTTATTGGAGCCAATGAAAAAGCTGCAATGCTGTCCGGTATTCATGTAAGTCGCGTACGTATTATTGCATATATTCTATCAGGAGCATTAGCTGCTCTAGCTGGGGTTTTATTAGCATCACGATTAATGAGTGGAACACCTACAGCTGGTAATGGAATTGAACTTCAAGTTTTAGCTGCAGCCGTCATAGGAGGTGCCTCGCTACAAGGTGGCGAGGGAACTGTTCTCGGGGCATTTCTTGGCGTTGTTTTTGTAGCTCTAATCAACAACTCCATGACGATGCTAGCTGTCTCAATTTATTGGCAAATGATTGTCATAGGTACAGTTTTAGTAATCGCCGTAGCACTCGATATGTTGATCCGTCGCCGGAAAGCATAACCATCATCTACCAAATGTTTATAGAAAGGGAGGTAAAGATGACAAAACTCAATAGACGAAATCTTCTAGCAGCAGGAGCCGGGTTAGGCCTTGCATCTGGAATGGGCTTACCACAATTTTCCAAAGGTGCTTTGGCAGCAGGGCACGGTATGGAATACGTATTTCTATCAGTCGTAACACAAGTGCCATTTTGGGTTGACCATAGAAAAGCCATGGAAGATGCAGGAGAGTTATTAGGCGTAAAGACATCCTTCACTGGACCTCTTGATTTTGACACAGCAGCGCAAGCACGGCAGTTAGATGAGCTTATCGCTCGACGCCCTGCAGGAATATTGATCTTCCCAGGAGATCCAGCCGCTATGGCTCCTGGAATTGATAGAGCAGTGGAAGCAGGAATTCCTGTGGCCTGCTGTACTGGAGATGTTACGGGTTCTAAACGTTCCTCTTTTCTTGGTATAAATGGGTTTGATGCCGGAAAAGTAGGTGGAGAAATGTTGGCACAAGCTATAGGTGGTAAGGGCAAAGTGATTTTAGGCACCTTCCCAGCACCATCCGTTCTAGAACGCGTTGAAGGGTACAAAGCTACTTTCGCTGAAAAATATCCTGACATCGAGGTCGTTGACGTAGTAAACGATAAGGCTGACCCAAGTTATGCACCAACTGCTTATTTACAAGCAATCCAGGCCAATCCTGACATTGTAGGCATCGGAGGAACTGATGGAGACAGTGGTAAAGGTGCTGCGATCGCTGTGAATGAAGCAGGCCGCGCTGGCGATATTAAAATTGTCGCAATGGATAGAAATGACGATATGTTACCTTACATCGAAGATGGAACAATACACGGAGCGGTTGCCCAAAAGTCTTACTTGGAAGCATTTTTAGCAGTTCATATGTTACATTGGCAGAATACTGATGGATTAAAAGTTGTGCCTGATTGGAAAGCCGCTGCAATAAATCCTTTACCTGAGCGCGTTGAAACTGGTGTTATGCCAATTACGCGGGAAAATGTTAATCAATTTAAACACTAGTTTAACTAATAAGACCCTGGCCAAAACTTTCCGTCTGGGGTCTTATATCCTATGATTATGTCAGAAACCTGGGATAAACATGAGCTCTCTTTAGGAGATTTGACCCTTGACATTTTACCAGGGATTGGAGGTCGCCTTTGGGACATAAAATACAAAACCCATTCCGTTATATTCCAAAACCCTGATTTAATCGGAAAAGATTTTAATTTAGAAAATTTGAAATCTCTACCCACAAGATCACCACAATTTGCATTCCCACTTTGGGGTGGCGAAAAAACATGGATTGCGCCAGATAAAGAATGGAAAAATGGATCGCCATACCCAATGCTGGACTCTGGCCCGTACAAAATTCTTAAGAAAAATTTCAATTCAATCAAACTAGCAAGCAATATTTGCCCAATTACCAAACTAGAGGTTGAGAGGGAAATAAGCTTGAGTAATGAAAATACTTTTAAAATTTTTCATCGACTCCGAAATTGCGGTAAAAGTGTAGTAAATGCTGGGATTTGGTCAGTTTTAATGCTTAGACATGGCTGTAAAATTGGATTACATGCCCAGCCATCACAAAAACACACTAATGTTTTTGGAAATTGTGAAGGTTTTATTAAAAGAAACTCTGATTGTGTTGTTTTTGATTGTTCTAGACAGCAAGAATTTAAAGTCGGTATAACAAACCAAACTGGTTTGGCCTTTTTCCATTCAAAATTTGACAAAAAATCTATCTGGCTAACATGTCAAACTGAGCCCAGTTTATCTCAGGAAGCATATTCACACGGACATAATTTTGAGGTTTTTAACTCATATGATTATCCCTATTGTGAAGCAGAATGGCATTCTGGAACCCGGGCAATTAGCCCTAAAGAGAGCATTACGTTTTCTCAAACCTTTCAAATCTGTGATAGATTTGAACTCCTGCAGGAACCTAAATATAATTCGGAGATTTTCTCATGCATGTCTTAGTTACTGGAGCTGGTGGACATCTCGGTCGTAAGCTCTTCGATTATTTAACATTACAACCAAATATTACAGTTTCCGGACTAGATATCCGTCCAGTTGACCACCCGAATATTTATGAAGCAGATTTTGGAGGAGAACCAAATTGGACAGATTATTTGAACGATGTAGACGTTATAGTCCATTTTGCTGGTGATCGTGAGCCTTCTGCAACCTGGGAGTCTGCAGTTAGAAATAATATGGATGCCACTTTGACTTTGTATCATTTCGCAGTCAAAAAAAATATTTCCCGTTTCATATTGGCAAGTTCAAATTGGGTTTTTGGAGACAAACGCTTTACCGACGATGTTTTAAACAGCAAAACAAATGTTGGTCCAATCAACGCATATGGGATGTCAAAACTCTTTGGAGAAAGAGTGGGGAAATATTTTGCAGATACTCATGGAGTATCCGTTATCTGTTTACGGATTGGCTGGACACAATGGACCCACGATAACAAACCTGGAACTCATATGGCAATGGGACGATGGGGACAAGAAATGTGGCTCAGCGATGAAGATTTTTTAAATGGTGTATTGGCAGCCATCCTGACTAGAAATGTTTCATTCGCAACTTTAAATTTGATGTCAAACAACCCTGGAATGCGTTGGGATTTAGAAGAAACCAGACAGTTGATTGGGTATTCACCAAAAGATGGATCAGAAGCAACAATCACCCACACTATAAAATTCAAAAGCTGGATAAAAAAAATAATAACTGTCAGCTTACCTGCATGGTTCAACATGAGATTTCCAGACTGGTAAACTTTGCATTTAAACTCACCTTATTCACCGGCCTATCGATATATACGCCACTCCCCTAAGCCCGTTTTGGCTAGCCCAGTTTTTCAATCGGATTGGGCCCTTGATAAGTCCAGCGATAGCCTGGTGGAGTCGGACCCTTGTTACGGCCCCCTTGGTTCATCTGTTCCCATGCATGTGCGATGACGCCCACTGAACGCGACAGGCAAAAAAGCCCACGTGCAAGGGGACCAGCAAAGCCCAACTCAGCGTAGATCACAGCCGTTGCGCCATCGATATTCATCGGCACTGATTTGCCTTTCCGAGTATTAAGCTCTTTCTGGATCGAACGACCAATCACAGCAAAATTGCCGCTGACCGTGCCAACTTTGGCCGCAACGTCCACACGCCCCAAAAGGCGCGGCGCGCGCGGATCTACTGGTTTGTGAAACCGATGACCGAAGCCTGGTACAAAGCGAGTCCTCTCGTACTGCCAGCGGTCGATCATATCCGGTACCGCTTCATCAAGGGTTTGACCGTTTTCGACCGCCTCTGCAATCCAAGTATAAAGCTCGATCGCTTGTTCGCCTGCGCCGCCATGGATGTCATCCAACATATTGATTGCCGAGGCCATTGCCCCGTTCATACTGAGTCCACAGGTCACTGCCATTCTTGAGGCTGCGATCGAGGGGGCCTGAGGGCCATGATCAACCGCTGCCACCAAAGCACATTCCAGAAGATCGGCCTGCGCCTTGGTGGGCAGTTCGCCCCGTGTCATCAGAAAAATCATTTGTGAGAACGATACGTTGCCGATCAAATCTTCTATCTGATTGCCGCGGATCCGGATTTGACCTGGGGCCATGTCGATAATCTCTGTTGTCCACCAATCGGATACGTCATTGTAGGTTCCACTCATATCACTCGATTCCTCTTTAACTCTTTAATGTCATCTGGCGTAAAGCCCAGATCCCGCCAAATTTCTTGGTTGTGTTCACCGAGAGTTGGTGGGGGTGTTTCGACGGCTGGCGCGGCGCCATTCAACTTAATTCCAGTTGTCGCGACTTGAATGTCCCGACCAACGCCAGGAACGTCTTCAAAGGTGTTGAGAAACCCTCGGTCCGCAACCTGTGGCATCTCAAGAATTTCTGGAACCGACAAAACTGCCCCTGAAGGCACGCCGATGCGATTGAGTTCTTTGGCCCAATCTCTTGCTGGACGAGTTTTTAGCACCTCCTCAAGCTCCGATTTAAGTGCCAACCGATTACGCCTGCGATCTTTGCGGGTAGCGAACGCAGCGCGCTCGCGCAGATCGGCCAAACCAAGGTGGTCGGTCAGAAGTACCCATTGTTCATCTTTGTTGGCGGCGATATTGATCAGGCCATTGCCCGTCTGGAAAGCGCCTGAAGGTGCAGACGTTGGGTTTTCATTGCCGTTCGCTTGTGGTTCAACCCCTGCGATAAGATAATTCGAGACAACCCAACCCATAGTGGCCAAAACGGATTCCAGCATTGAAACGTCAATGAAGCTGCCGCGGGGGCGGGCGTTTAAAGCGGCGGTAACTGCAAATGCGGCCGTGAGCCCGCCTATTGTATCCGCAACGGGATAACCTACGCGCAGTGGAGCACTGTCGGTGCCGCCAGTGATTGACATGACGCCCGACGACCCCTGAATGATCTGATCATAAGCGGGACGGTGCACCCAAGGCCCATCCTGGCCAAAACCAGAAATGGCACAATAGATAAGTTGCGGGTTCTCACATTTCAGTTTTTCATAGCCAACGCCAAGGCGATTCATTACTCCCGGCCTAAAATTCTCGACCACCACGTCGGCGGTCTTGACCAGCTTGAGGAAAAGTTCCTTGCCTCGTGGATGCTTCAGGTTGACGGTGACAGATTTCTTACCCGCGTTTTGAGCCAGAAACGAGACGCCCATGCCTGCCGTGTTCAACTCTGTATCAGCACCAAGTTGACGAGCAAGATCCCCTTGGCCAGCGGCCTCAACCTTGATCACCTCAGCACCGAGGTGGGCCAGGTGATGGCAGCAGAATGGACCGGCCAGAACGTTAGTCAGATCAAGGACTCGGATGCCTTCAAGCGGTTTTGACATTTTGAGACCCCCAATAGGCATTAGCGAAAACCAGAAGAATGAAGAGCGCCGCGGCAAGGTTAATGACCATACTGGGTATCAAGGTCGCGACAGCCCCGACCGCTAGGACCAGACGTTCCGGCATGTTCAATTGACGGAAAAGGTGGCCAACATGGGCTGCCGAAAGAGCTATAATCCCAATCATGAGGAGTGGCAAATAGGGCAACGCATCTAATATGCCAGTTCCGTCCGCACCAATGATTATTTCCGGGTGATAGACCCAAGCAATTGGCAGGACAAAGCCGACTGACGCAAGGCGCAGCGCATTCAAAGCAAGGGCAACCGGTTTTTCCTTGGCGATGGCGGCAGCAGCGAAGATGGCAAGAGCAACCGGCGGTGTTATGGCCGACATAACCGCATAGTAGAATACGAACAAGTGTGTCGAGAGTTTGGACACGCCGAGTTCCATAATCGCCGGGCCGGCCACAAAAATCACCATCAGATAGGACGCAGCCGTAGGCAGCCCCATACCAAGCACGATCGAGCAAAGCGCAGCCAATATCAGTGCAGCAAGCAAGTTCTGATCGCCAAGTGCCGTAATTTCTTGGTTCAGTTTAATCCCAAGACCGGTCGATGTGATGGCAGCAATGACTATGCCAATGGCCGCACAGGAGAGCAGCACCGAAAGGCCGTCACGGCCGCTGTCCACTGCGAGCGTGAACCATTTTTGATAGTTTAGTCTTGTGTCGGGTAGTACCATCGCAAGGACCAGAATGATGCAGCTGGCAACCAGCCCCGAAAACGTGGCCGGGAATCCTGAAAACAACATTGTCAGCAAAGACCCAAACCCAATGATCAAGAGCGCAGCGCGACTGATCATTTTGCGGTCCCATTTTGGTGTTTCATTAGCAAGAGGATCTAGCTTCAATCGTGATGCTTCCAGGCTGACTGTGATCGAAAGGCTGAATAGATACAACATCGCTGGGATGATCGCAGCGAACATGATGGTGATGTAAGGAATACCAGTGACATCAGACATGATAAATGCACCGACACCCATGACAGGTGGCATGATTTGACCGACACAAGAAGCGGTGGCCTCAACACCGCCCGCGAAACGACCAGAGTAGCCCGCACGGCGCATCATTGGGATTGTCAGAATGCCAGTTGATGCCACATTTGCCGGGGCCGAACCATTGATCGAACCAAACATTGCAGAGGCAATTATCGCACATTGCGCGGGACCGGACCGCTTGCCACGTGTCAGGATCAGGGCAAGATCATTGAAGAACTCACTAGCACCCGTCAAGCGCAGGGTTACACCGAGGATTACAAAAACCAGAACGATATCGACCACTGCGCCCAACGCGACGCCAAAAATGCCGCGGTAACCATACGAGATTTCCAGGACCCGGTTCATGGAGAACGGGCGGTGCTCCAGAATGCCGGGCATTACATGGCCGAACACAAGATAGATGATGGCCAAAAGCACAACACCGGTCAGCAACCAGCCTTCGGCACGGTGGGCGCCAAAGACCACTACTACCGAGCCAACCAAATAGCAGGCGAGATCCCATTGATTTGGAAGCCCTTCACGCATATTAGCGATGTCGTCATATTGGTCCGTGAAATAGACAACCGCGAAACTCGCACCGACAATCAGAACCAGGTTCAAGGCCAGATCCAGCATTGTCCGACGACCATCCGCGTCCTTAAACGCAGGGCGCAAACAAAAAACTGCCACGAGCCCAAGATACAAAACAGTTCCGTATTGGACTTCGGAAGGGAAACGTCCAGCGAGTTGAGTATAAACGATAAATGCCGGTATAAGTGCAGCTGATACAAGACCACAGGTTTCGACCAACCGAAATAGAAACCTATTATCCGGTCCGGTAGGCAAGAGAAAATTCAGAGGGTTGAGGGTCGAGTCTGTCATGCGGTAGCCTCTCACGAAACTTGAATTCGGGACCCGGATCATCGCACGGGCGGTTTTTTACGCCTTGAGGTCCGTGGTCAGGAATAGGCGCGCCACTTTTGGCACGCCCTTGGTATCGTCGATCAGAGTAACCCGATTTCTTCGTAATAGCGTTTTGCACCTGGGTGCAGATCAGCCGAAATGGCCTCAAGGGCGCTTTCAAGGGTAACCAGTGACAGGCCGGCAGATGCAGAATTGACCTTGTCAATATTCTCCCACAGCGCCTTGATCAGAGAATACACAGTGTCTTCGTCAATTTCGCCACGTACCATCACCTGGTAGGGGAAAGTCCAGAAATAGGCGTCGCTCTCTGCTTCGACACGACCCTCGTAGGCCGTTTGAATCGAGGCTGCTGGGATCTTCTGATAAACATAATAATCACCGTTCGAGATAGTGCTGCGGAATTTTTCCAGAGTTGAAGGGTCCGGTGAGATAAAGCGCAGGCTCATCTGGCGCGAGGCGTTGTCGATCACTGCGGTAGGCAGCGACCCCCAAACCAACGTTGCATCCATTGTGCCAGCCGCCATTTGTTCCATGGCAGGGCCATATTTGATTGCTTGGCCATCGACCTTTCCACCGATGCCGTGAATGTCAAACAGAGTTGCGGTAACCTTGCCTGCATTGCCACCAGGTCGGCCAGTGCCAACAGTCTTGCCTTCCAAATCTGTAAAAGATTTAATGCCCTTGTCGGTTCTGGCAACGTATTGCGCCATGCCGACAGGCATTGCCAAAATCGCTTTCATTCCTTTATAGCCGTCGCGAAGAGCCTCTGGGTCATCGACATATTTACCCGTACCTCCAACAGCGTCCAGGTAGTGCGGCGCACCTACGCCAACCATGTCGATTTCGCCCTGAGCCGCTTTTCTCATGCCGGACACGGTTCCGTTTTCAACCACAGTCATGGAAATCCCGGCTTCCCGAGCGATACCAGACCAAATAACGCCTAATTGATAATCGTCAGATGTTGTGGAAACGCCACTAAACACGATGTCCTGCGCCACGGCAGAAGTCGCCATAATAGCAACCGCCCCCGTCAGGGTAATGGAACGGATCTTCTTAAACATTTCTTTCTCCTTTTTTTGTTCTACCTAGCAGAACACTATTGCAATAGATAGAACGTTATGTTACGATATTAAAAATGTCAAATTGGTCCAAAGGAAATCAGGGATGACTGATCAAAAAGGTGTGGAAGCGGTTGATCGTGCGTTGAAAATTCTTGATTGCTTCAGTTCAGAGACACAGGAAATCAGCCTTGCTGAGCTTTCTCGCTTCACTGGGTTTTACAAAAGTACAATCTTGCGGCTCGCAGTTTCGTTAGAACGATTCGGATATTTGGTGCGAGGCGAGTCCGGAATGTTCAGGTTGGGTCCCGCCACTTGGAGATTAGGTTCGTGCTATCGACAGAGCTTTGATCTCGCAGATATATTAAGACCTGAACTCAAAACTCTTTGCGAGGAAACGAACGAGACTGCGTCATTCTATCTTCGCGAGGGAGATAGTCGCATTTGCCTTTATCGTACTGAGCCGGCTCGAGCCATCCGCCACACGATCGAAGAGGGAGAAAATATGCCACTGAAGCGAGGCGCTAGCGGGAAGGTTCTCCTGGCCTATTCCGATGATGATTTTGACGAAACCGTTACGATCAGGAACAACGGGTTTGCTCTATCTCTTGGGGAACGGGATCCCGATGTCGCTGCTGTATCAGTCCCAGTTTTTGCCAAGTCGGGCCGATTGGTTGGAGCACTTTCTATTTCCGGCCTAATCACTCGATTTGAAACCGCTAAGCAAGATTACTTCGTTAAAGCACTAATGCAAAGCAGTGCACGCCTGACCAAACTCATTTCGTCTTAAGGAGACCGAAATGTCACTATATCCTGCCCCAAAGATCATTGATGCTCATGTATGGACCTCCATGCCCGATGAATTTCGCGTTGCGAATACCTCTCCTGAATGGGCCACAGCAAACAAGCCAGGCCGCCAAATTGATAGTTTCCTAGAGGGGCCGAGCTTCGACGTTGATGGTAATCTCTGGGTAACCGATATTCCCTACGGTCGCATATTCCGCATTTCGCCTGACGGTTGTTGGACACTTGTAACCCAATATAATGGATGGCCAAATGGTCTAAAGATCCATCGAGACGGCATCATTTATATAGCCGATTACAAGAACGGAATCTTGCGTCTTGATCCACAAAACGGGCAATTCGAACCAGTTGTCTGGCACCGTCAGTCTGAGCATTTTCGCGGTTGCAACGATCTAGTATTCGATAGCCAGGGTCGCCTGTATTTTACAGATCAGGGCCAAAGCGGCATGCACATGCCCAACGGGCGCGTTTACCGCTATGACTTAGAGACTAACCACTTAGAATTGCTGATCGACACCGGTCAGAGCCCGAATGGACTAGTTCTGAACGAACAAGAAGACACACTATACGTAGCCATGACACGTGGAAACAGCGTTTGGCGTCTTCCATTTACGGCTGACGGCATCGTTTCCAAGGTGGGCGTTTTCCTTCAACTATCGGGTGGCCTTTCTGGCCCTGATGGTATGGCGCTTGATCAATCTGGTGGTCTGTGGATCGCTCACGCGGGAAACGGCTGTGTGTGGGGATTCACACGCACCGGAGAGCCTACATTCCGGATCAAGAGCACGACAGGAATGACCACGACTAACCTTGCCTTTGGCGGTTTAGGGAACTCAGAGCTGTTCATCACCGAGTCCGACACTGGCAACATTCTGCGGGCTCAAGTTGGTGTAGCGGGACAGCCCATGTTCTCGCATCTATAGTAGATCGGTTGCCACCGCAGATGGCCACCACAGTCATATTTCGTTAAATAAACGAATAAAACTGAGCAATACAACTATTTACGTACCGTCTTGCTAAAGCAACAAGCCCCTTTCACACAAAAAGGCACAGGTAGCGCACGGGTGCGCGCGCGTTGCAAATGTGGTGCTGTAAATCAAGTAGCCAATAACGCTAAATAACGTA
>MDTG01223778.1_pt1 | contig 10968 bp, 14 predicted proteins | sample 811421 | NCBI WGS metagenome assembly MDTG01 (sample SAMN05326645, study PRJNA326480) | marine metagenome | isolation source: seawater | place: Pacific Ocean: South East | collected 2011 | reverse complement strand
TTAGTATAAATACAAATATCTGCAGCTATATTAAGTGACTCAACAGCAATATCTTTAGCATTCATATCTGTGTTTTTAATTAGTGCTTTTGCTGCACTATTAGCATAGGGCCCTCCCGAGCCAATTGCCAAAATTCCATCATCAGATTCAATCACATCTCCTGTTCCTGATAAAAGCAAACTTATGTCTTTATTAGCTACAATCATCATTGCCTCTAATCTTCTCAGATACCTATCAGTTCTCCAGTCTTTGGCGAGCTCTACACACGCCCTCATTAGTTGGTTTTTGTATTGGTCTAGCTTTGCTTCCAATCTTTCAAAAAGAGCAAATGCATCAGCAGTAGATCCAGCAAAACCAGATATAACTGAGTCATCCTGCCCTAATCTTCTTATTTTTTTAACATTTGATTTCATCACTGTGTTACCAAAGCTAGCTTGGCCATCACCTGCAATTACTACCAAATTATCTTTTCTTATCCCAATAATCGTTGTTGATTTAATCATTTTTTATTTACCTAGAATAAAAATGGCTACTTAATTTAGTTAATCAAGTGATTTGCCTAGAATATTTTATATATCACTGATATTAGGCGATTTTATGAGATGTGCTAAAGTAAAAAGAAAAACAAAAGAAACAAATATTACTTGTGAAGTGAACATAGACGGTGTTGGAAAAAACAAAATTTCCACAGGTATAGGTTTTTTTGACCACATGCTTGAAATATTTTCACACCATAGCTTAATTGATTTAAAAATAAAAGCAGAGGGTGATATTCATGTTGATTTGCACCATACTGTTGAGGACACAGCATATGTGCTTGCAGACGCAATTAATAAATCGATAGGAGATAAAAGAGGTATCAATAGGTATGGTTTTTTTTACATAACTATGGACGAGAGCTTGTCGCGTACAGTTATAGATTTTTCGGGAAGACCTGAATTTTTTTGGAGGGTTAATCTAGGGTTAAAAAAAATTGGTGAAATGGATACAGAGTTGTTTCAAGAATTTTTTAAAGCCTTTACAAATGAGTCAAAGTGTAATTTACACATTGAAAATTTATATGGAGATAACAACCACCATATAATAGAATCTTGTTTTAAGTCTTTTGCAAGAAGTGTAAGAATTGCTCTTACAATTGACGACAGGATAAAGGACTTAATACCTTCATCCAAAGGAATTTTATAAGATAATGAATAAAAACATAACCATATTAGACTATGGTTCTGGAAACATTTTATCCGCCAAACAATCATTTGCAAAAGTTGTTGAAAAGAAAAATCTTAATGCAAACGTTTCTATTTCTGCAAACCCAAGATCAATAGCTAATTCATCCCATATAGTGCTTCCTGGTCAAGGTGCTTTTGAAACATGTATCAAAGGTCTGAAAAAAATACCAGGAATGTTGGAAGAGTTAGAAAATTTTGCTTTAGTCAAAAAAAAACCTTTTTTTGGGATCTGTGTTGGGATGCAATTGCTTGCTGACAATAGTTTAGAAAATGGCAACCATAAAGGGCTCGGTTGGATAAGTGGAACAATTGAAAAATTTCCGTTCAGTAAATTAAAAATGCCCCATATGGGTTGGAATTCAATTAAAAATATAAGAACAGACGCGAGTATTGTTCCCTTAGAAACAGATTACTATTTCGTTCATAGTTATTATTTTAAATGTAAAAATGCTGGAAATATTTTGGCTCAAACAAATTATGGTATCGATTTTCCTTCAATTGTTTGCAAAGAAAATATATATGGCCTACAATTTCACCCTGAGAAAAGCTCTAAGCAGGGTTTAGAAATAATAAAAAGTTTTATTGAACTATGAAAACACTTTTCAAAGAAAACATGAATATAGCTGTAGAGAGTTTAAGCAGCATATCTGAAACAGACCTTGCAGACTTATGCAATATTACTGAGCAAGCAATTAAGGCTGGGGGAGGATTTGGATGGTTAACAATTCCACCAATTGAGACACTAAAAAAATACTGGAATGGGCTAATCTTAATAAAATCTAATATTTTAATTGTCGGAAGATTAAATGGCAATATAGCCGGAGCTTCTCAAATTTCTTTTAATCCCCCTAACAATGAGGCACAAAAAAATATTTCAAAAATACAATCCCATTTTGTTGCTCCATGGGCAAGAGGATATGGTTTGGCTAAAGCCATGATTGACCAAGCAATTCAAATTTCAAAGGAAAATAATAAAAAAAGTATTCAGCTTGATATTAGAGAAACTCAGTCTGCAGCAATAAAACTTTTTGAAAACAAAGGTTTTTTAAAATGGGGAGAAAACCCATCTTACGCATTCATAAATGGCGCCAGAATAAGAGGCTATTATTATTATAAAGATTTGTAGTGAATATTTTTCCAGCTATTGACCTAAAAGACAATAAGTGTGTTAGGCTCACAAAAGGAGAGGATAGCACAAGTTATATATTTAATTCTAATCCAACAGACCAAGCAAAATACTTTGAAGATCAGGGTTGCTCTCGTATACATATTGTTGATTTAGACTCGGCTTTTGGAAGAAAAAACATAAATAATAAAACTATAGAAAATATTAGAAAAACCGTTTCAATTTCAATTCAAGTAGGTGGGGGCATAAGATCAGCTTATGCTGTTAAAAAATATTTCGAACTTGGTGTAGATTTTTTGATTATCGGATCTTTTGCAGTAAGCAATATTAATGAAATTAAAAAAATAGCTGAACACTATGAAAACAAAATTTACGTAGCTCTAGATGTGTTAAAAAATAAAATAATGGTTAAGGGCTGGGTGGAGGAAAGTGAATTTTCTCCTGAAAATATTATTACTTTATATGAAAAATCAAAAATAAGAGGTTATGTTCTTACTGATATTGAAAATGACGGTATGTTAAATGGTTTAAATCATGATATGATTTTACAACACCTAAATCACACTAAAAAAAAACTTATTGTTGGGGGAGGGTTAAAAAATGATAATGATTTAGAGAGGCTAAGCAGGATAAGTTCAAATCACCTTGAGGGAGTAATTGCAGGAAAGTCTTTTTATGTTGGAAATATAAATTTGGTTGATGCACAAAAGATTTTAAATCAAAATGCTTAAAAAAAGAATAATACCATGTCTTGATGTTAAAGACGGCAGAGTAGTAAAAGGAATTAACTTTGTTGATTTAATTGATGCAGGAAATCCTGTTGATCAGGCTAAATTTTACTCAGAAAATGGAGCAGATGAAATTTGTTTTCTTGACATAAGTGCATCATTGGAAAATAGAGAAACTATAATAGATGTTGTTGAAAGAACCGCTAAAGAAGTTTTTATTCCTTTGACAGTTGGGGGCGGAATTAGATCAATTAATAATATTCAGAGGTTGTTAATGGCAGGAGCAGATAAAATATCAATAAATTCTGCAGCTATAAATGATCCAGATATTATAAAAACTTCATCAAAACATTTTGGGAGTCAGTGTATAGTTGTAGCGGTAGATGTAAAAAAAATTGGTAACGAATGGGAGGTGTTCTCACATGGGGGAACAAAAAGCACAGGAATAGAAGCAATTTCATGGTTAAAAAAAGTTGAAGAATTGGGAGCTGGAGAGGTTTTATTAACATCAATGGACAGAGATGGAACAAAACTTGGTTTTGATAATGATATTTTATATGAAGCAAACAAAATTTTATCAATACCAGTAATAGCTAGCGGTGGCGTTGGTTTAATCAAACATTTCTATGAAGGGGTTATTAAAGGAAGAGCCGATGCTTTGCTTGCTGCGTCTGTCTTTCATTTTAATGAATTTAGTATAATGGATGTAAAAAAATACTTAAAAAGCAAAAATATTCAAGTAAGGATTTAAATGAGTGACCCATTTTTAGAGTTATTTTCAACAGTTGAAAAAAGAAAAATCTTAAAAAACAGAAAATCTTATACCGCTAAATTATTTAAAGAAGGGGAAAAAAAAATAGCGCAAAAATTTGGAGAAGAAAGTGCAGAACTTATAATTGATTACTTAAAAGGAACAAAAAAAAGGACAATTGAAGAGGCAACAGATGTAATATACCATTTGTTTGTTTTGTTAAGTTCAAAAAAAATTAGTTACATGGATATCAAAAAAGAATTAGATAAAAGAAAAAATGTACGACAAAAATAACATTTTTGCAAAAATTATCAGAGGTGAAATACCTTGTAAAAAGGTGTTTGAGGATGAAACCTGCTTGTTTTTTTATGATATAAAACCAAAAGCAAAAATCCATGTACTAGCAATACCCAAAACCCAAAGTGTTGATTATTGTGACTTTGTTTCAAATAATGATGCGAGTGTAGTTTTAGAATTTTTTAAAAAAATAGATTTAGTTTTAGAAAAATTAAAAATTAAAAATAGTGGTTATAGATTGGTCTCAAACTCAGGATTAAACGGAATGCAAGAGGTTCCACATTTTCATATTCACATACTGGGTGGAGAAAGACTAAAATTTTAAACTTAATTATTCTTTAATAATTACATAATTTACTATTTCAGTAACACCTTTTATTGTTTTTACTGCTGTTATCAAATCTTCCAACTGTTCGGGCCTTGAAGTTATTCCTGCAATGTAAACTTTTCCTTGAATTGTTTCAAAGTTATATGAGATTGACCTTAAGCCTATGGTTTTTGCAGCAACTCCACGTACCTGCGTAGTAATCCAAACATCTTGAGCATATTCTTTTAGAGACTCCCTGTTTCCAGTTTGAATTTCGTTGACAACTTCTTTAACTCCATCTACCTCCCAAACCTTCCTAACAGCATCAATTCTTATTTCTTGGTTGTCAACTAGGCCTGTTAAGAGAACCCTTCCTTCTATAACAGTGGTATTTACATCAACAAACAAATTATCATCTGAATTTATAAATTTTGCGGCAATGTTTACTTTTATTGTTGCATCATCAACTACAGTTCCTAAACTCCTATCACCTTCAGCTATTACCATTCCTGTACCAGCACTGCCCGCTAGAATATTTGCTGGAGAGCATCCAAAAAAATTAATTGAGATTAATAGTAGAGATATAATTGTAATATTATTTTTCATTTTTTAAACTTAATGCGACGTTGTATAATTCTTTTTTTCCAATATTTCCAATTTTATGTACTATTTCAACGGTGTCGGTCAAAGAAAATTTTTTCAATAACTTCCTCATTGCTTCATTTGTATCATAATTTATTGAGTAATCGGTTTTTTTGATATTATTGCCCTCAATAACAACAACAAACTCACCTAATTTATAACTTGATTTTTCATTAATTTTATTAAGAACATATCTCGGCTCTCCAATAAATAACTTTTCATTCATTTTCGTCATTTCTTTGCAAACTGCTATTTTTTTATTAGTTATAATTTCAGCTAACATTTCAAGAAATAGTATAATCTTATGAGTTGAAACAAATAAAATAGATGTTTGCTCAGTATTTTTTATTGTTTCTATAATTTCGCTTATAGCCTTTTTTGATTTTGGTAAAAACCCTTGGAATATGAATTTATTTGAAGCAATGGAAGATAGTTGCAAAGCCGAAACTAATGAAGACGGACCAGGAACCACGGTTGTATAAAAGTCATTTTCAATACAAAACTTTACAAGTTTAAAACCGGGGTCTGAAATTAATGGGGATCCGGCGTCTGAAATTAATGAAATTATTTTATTTTTTAAGTCTTTTTCAATTTTTTTTATTACAACACCTTCATTGTGATCATGTAAAGAAATTAATTTCTTTTTAATGCCAAATTTTGATAGTAATCTTAGAGAATGTTTTGGATTTTCACAAATTATGAAATCAGAGTTATTTAAAGTTTCAATTGCGCGTGCAGTTATGTCACCCAAGTTTCCAATTGGTGTGGCGACTATATATAGACCTTTGTTCATATTTATATTGTTACTCTTTTTTATATTGTTACTATCTTGTGCTCCAGTAAATAATATAAATAAAATTACTGAAAAAAAAGATATAGAAGTCTATGAAAATAAAACAGAAAACACAGTTAATATTAGTCAAAAAATAAAAATTTTAGAAAATTCTGAAACCAACAAAAAAGCTGTTTTTAAAAAAAATAATATTATAAAAAAAAATATAAGTATTATTTTTTCAAAACAAGATAATCCAGAAACAGTTAAGCAATTTATTAATATTGTTGAATTAGCGGTATACAAAAAAAACTTAAAAAACATTAGTTTTGATTTCAAAATTTATGAAAACAAAGAAGAGCTCAAGAGTATATTTATGGAAAATGATTTGGCTGGAAAAGTTTTTATAGGCCCACTAAACTCAGAAGATACAAAATTTGTTAGTCAATATTGTAATAAAGATGTGTTTATTTTTTCCTTTTCTTCAAAAAAAGAATTAGCAAAAAAATGTATTTACCTTGTAAACTTTTTTCCTGAAAATGAAATGAGAACTGTATTTGATTATTTTCCAAACAATTCTAAAATTGCCCTGCTTTTTCCAGAAAATGAATATGGGTTTGCTATAAACAAAGCTATAGACAAGATCGCCGATCAAAGTAATTCAGTTATTATAAATAGAGCATCTTATAATACAAAACTAACTAATGCTCCCCAGGCTATTAGAGAGCTTGGAAAATATGAATTAAGGAAATATGAGTTAAATCGACAGAAACAAATATTAGCAAGTAAAAAAGACCCAACTTCAAAAAAAAGATTAGCTAAACTTGAAAAATTTAAAACTACAAATGATTTGGATTTTACACATATTATTATCGCTGACTATGGACTGAGACTTCTTCAGGTTGCACCTCTTTTACCTTACTATGATATTGACCCCAACATTGTACAATTTGTGGGAACTGGGGCTTGGGACGATCAGGTATTCTATGATGAGCCAAGCCTAAATGGTTCAATTTATCCAGGTATAGAATTTGGCAAAAGAGAGGAATTGGCTACAGATTATTATAGCCTATATGATGAAAGATTTATTAGGACTTCAACATTACCATTTGACCTAATAGGCTTAATGGATTTTATAGTAAATAATAATTTCACGGTCTCTTCATTTTATGAATTGTTAAACAATGCCAACGCTAAGTTTTCTGGAATTGATGGAAATTTTTATTTTTTAAATAATATTATAGAGAGAGATCTAAAAATTTTAAAAATACAAGAAGGAAAGGTCTCTTTAATATCAAAATAAAAATGATTTTAATTTTTCTACAGCTATCATTCTGTGACTAGATTTATTTTTTTCACCCAAACTCATTTCAGCAAATGTTTTAGTATGATTATCTGGTATAAATATTGGATCATAACCAAAGCCGTTAGAGCCCTTTGGCTCTATTGATACGGTGCCGTTTATTCTTCCTAAAAATATTAAATGATGATTTTTCTTGAGAGTTAATGATATGGCAGTAACAAAAAAAGCTTTGTTGTTTTTTTTCTTAATTACGTTTGAAATAATATACTCAAAGGCTTTATTGTTGTCTGAGAATTTTTCTAAAAATCTTTTAGATTTTACACCTGGTTTGTTTTTTATTGCCTCAACACAAAAGCCTGAGTCATCTGCAAAACAAGGTATATTGAATAATTTTTGGCCATATTTAGATTTAATTTTTGCATTTGATGAGAATGTAGAACCAGCCTCTTTGGGTTCTTTAATTTTTTTGAACGAATTTAAGTTATAAACTTTAATTTTGTTGTTTCTAAAAATGTGTTTTATTTCAATAATTTTTTTTTGATTGTGAGAAAAAAAAAGAATATCTTTCAATTTTTTATTCCAGGACGCTTTTTTGTTTAGATATTATTTGATTGATACCTATTTGTGCTAGTTTATATAATTCTTGATATTGGTTTGAGCTAAAAAAAAACTCTTCCCCCGTAACCTGAATTTCTGATAATTTTTCATTATCACATATAACAAAATTTGCATCAACTTGCGCTGCAGAGTCTTCTTCGTAGTTTAAATCTAAATATGGTCTATTATCAACAATACCAACAGAAATGGCTGCAACGTAATTTTTAATAATTTTTGTGTTAATGTTATAATTTTTTTTTAACTTTTCGATTGCTATATACAATGCAACAAATCCACCACTTATAGATGCCGTTCTTGTCCCACCATCTGCTTGTATCACGTCGCAATCAATTTTAATTTGACGTTCACCAAGTTCATTTAAGTTAGTAACTGATCTCAAACTTCTACCTATCAACCTTTGTATCTCTTGTGTTCTCCCGCTCTGTTTTCCTCTTGCAGCCTCTCTGTCTATACGAGTATTTGTTGATCTCGGTAACATACCATATTCCGCAGTGACCCAGCCTTTTCCTGAATTTCTAAGCCAAGGAGGAGTTTTGTCATCAATTGATGCAGTACACAAAACATGGGTATTTCCAAACTTAACTAAGCAAGACCCTTCAGCATGAAGATTAACATTTGTTTCAAATGTAATGTCTCTTAGCTGATCAAAATTTCTATCTTTTCTCATTTAATATAACTAATAATTGAATTTAATAATTATTAAACCAATATATTGCATATGAAGAATAATTTATACTTAGAGCTAACAGATCGCACTAAACAAATCTTTAAAACAGTTGTAGAAAGTTATTTAGAAACAGGTTCTCCATCAGGATCTGAAACTGTTTTAAAAAGAGCTGGCTTGGACATCTCTTCAGCTTCAGTTAGAAATATTTTATCAAATTTGCAAAAAGAAGGATTGTTATTTTCCCCCCATACTTCAGCTGGAAGAGTTCCAACAGATAAAGGTATGAGATTTTTTGTAGATGGTTTATTAGAATTTGGTAGGATATCAAAATCGGAAAAGGCAAATATTGAACAACTTAGTTCATCAAAAAGTAAATCATACCAAGAGGTTTTAGATGAAGCATCAAAAGCAATTTCAGGATTATCAAATTATGCGGGTATAGTAATTGCCCCAAAGTATCAAAAAAACTTGAAACATCTTGAATTTATAAGACTTAATCAATCTCAAATAATGTCCATTTTAGCTTATGAAAATGGAGAAATAGAAAATAGAATTATAGATGATGCAGGTAAATTTACTAATTCAGAACTTCTTCAAACATCAAATTATTTAAGTGATAAATTTAAAAACAAAAACATCAATCAAATAAAAAAAATCATGCAAGATGACATTTCTCTCTCAAGAACAAGTCTTGAAGAAATTTCTAACAAGCTAATAAAAAAAGGGATCGTAGAAATTGATCCTAAACTAAATAACCCTTACATTTTTCTTCATGGACAATCTAAGCTTCTGGAGGATGAAATAATTTCTAACGATCTTGATCAAATAAGAGAACTTTTTGATGAAATAGAAAAGAAAACAACCTTCATAGATATTCTAGAAAATGCTGGTAATGCAAAAGGAGTTCAAATTTTCATAGGTTCACAAAATTTTTTATTTAAACACTCTGGTCTTTCCATGGTAATGGCCCCATATAAAAATAGGGAGCAGGAAATTGTAGGAGCAATTGGTGTTGTTGGGCCAACAAGGTTAAATTATTCTAAAATTGTCCCACTTGTTGATTATACGTCAAAAATAATTGGAAAGGTTGTTAAGTAATGGAAAAAGAAAAAGATCAAACTGAGACAGAAATAAAAGAGGATAATCAAACAGAAAATATAGACAGTGTCATCGAGGAGGGCGATTCTGAAGATATTTCAGAAAAGGATGAAAATATTGAGGAGTCTTCAGAAGTAGAAACAGAAGAAGAAACAGAAGAAGAAAGACTGAAAGAAGAAATTAAAGACCTAAAAGAGGAAAAAATAAGAGTCTTGGCTGAAATGGAAAATCTTAGAAAAAGGTTTGACCGAGAAAAAATAGACTCAATTAAATATGGAAGTGTAAATTTTGCTAGAGATATATTATCTCCGGGTGATAATCTAGATCGGGCCTTGTCATCAATTAATGATGAAGAGAAGCATTCTCAATCAATCAAAAATTTAATTGACGGACTTTTAATGGTTAAAAAAGAACTTTCATCGGCACTTGAAAAAAATGGTATTACAAAAATTGAGTCAATTAATAAAAAATTTGACCCAAATCTTCACCAAGCAATGATGGAAATTGAAAGCGATGAGCTTGAAGAAGGTTTAGTTGTGCAAGAGATACAAGCAGGATATATGATGCATGATAGATTGCTTAGACCTGCAATGGTGGGGGTTTCCAAAAAAAAAAACAAAGAAGATGAAATCAACGATGGTAAAGACTTAAACCAAGATAACGATAAAAAAATCGAGAAAAACTGAGAAAAATAAATAAATACAAATATTTAAGCTATCTTCTTGTATTTTTAAACTTTCTAACCATATTTCTAATAGCTGCATTTAAGGCAAAATAAATAAATATAGGACGGAATTATTATGGCAAAAGTTATTGGAATAGATCTCGGAACTACAAATTCTTGTGTTGCGGTGATGGATGGTAAAGAAGCAAAGGTTATTGAGAATGCTGAAGGGGCAAGAACAACACCATCAATGGTTGCTTTTACAGAAACTAAAGAAAAACTTGTTGGTCAATCAGCTAAAAGACAAGCTGTTACAAATCCAGAAAATACTCTTTTTGCCATAAAAAGATTGATAGGAAGAAGCTTTGAAGACAAGATAGTAAAGGATGATAGTGGCCTTGTACCCTATAAGATAGTTAAAGGTGATAATGGTGATGCTTGGGTTGAGTCTCGTAATGAGAAATATAGTCCAAGTCAAATTAGTGCTTTTGTTCTACAAAAGATGAAAGAAACAGCTGAAAGCTATCTTGGTGAAAATGTTACACAAGCTGTAATAACAGTACCAGCTTATTTTAATGATGCACAAAGGCAAGCCACAAAAGATGCAGGTAAAATCGCTGGTTTAGAAGTTTTGAGGATAATAAATGAACCAACCGCTGCTGCTCTTGCATATGGGCTTGACAAGAAGAAAACAGGCACAGTTGCTGTATATGATTTAGGCGGTGGTACATTTGATATATCAATTTTAGAAATTGGAGACGGTGTTTTT
>MDTG01015430.1_pt1 | contig 10968 bp, 9 predicted proteins | sample 811421 | NCBI WGS metagenome assembly MDTG01 (sample SAMN05326645, study PRJNA326480) | marine metagenome | isolation source: seawater | place: Pacific Ocean: South East | collected 2011 | reverse complement strand
TTCCACGCCTGGTTTTAAAAAGAGTTTTAATCACGTCTTGTTAAGAGCCGTTAAAGTCACAGCTGACTATGGTTATCAAACAAGATATCAACCAACAGTTGCGAGCAGCAACATTGTTGACTTGCAGGCCGGAAGAATGAACTTTACAGGTAGAGCGCTAGATATCGCCATGGAAGAAAAAACCGTTATGGGGGTAGTTACTGAAGATGGGCAAACTGCCTTCACAAGGCGAGGAGACTTAAAAGTTCGCGCAGATGGGACGTTAGTCTTGGGTAATAATTCCATTGTTGCGGGAGAGGGCGGTGAACCAATTGTTGTGCCACCTGAGACAATCATAACTATTACGAGAGAGGGGATCGTTAATTCAACTCTAGCGGATCAAGTTGAGGCTCCGCCTGTCCCTGTAGGTCAGATTCTTCTTCGTGATGCAAGTGAACAGGTATTAGCAAGAAGAGAAGATGGATTATATGAGCCTAAAGGTGCTAACGGTGGGGGTGGAGATTTTGAGAATGGTCCCGGATTAGTATCGTTACAGGTAGGCACTCTCGAAGGTAGCAATGTAAGTGCGATAGAAGCGATGGTTAGACTGATTGATTTCAGCAGGTCATTTGAGAGTCAAATTAATGTAATAAAAGAAACAAAAGAAAATGATAGAACTGGTTCTACTATGATGAGGACATCATAGTAACCTAATTTTAATAGGAGAATAATTATGGATGCATCTCTTTGGGTTGCAAAAACAGGGTTAACTGCGCAACAAACACGGATGACTGTGATATCTAACAATCTAGCGAATGTGAACACGACTGGCTTTAAGAAAGATAGAGCTGTTTTTGAGGATCTTATCTATCAAAACATTATTCAGGCTGGAGGACAAACGGATGCTGATAATGAGGCCCCTACAGGGTTAATGTTAGGAACAGGTACGCGAGTGGTTGCCACAGAAAAATTGCATCAGCAAGGAAATATGATCTCTACAGATAACGCTCTAGACATAGCTATCAGCGGAGACGGTTTTTTTGAAATCCAATTATTCGATGGTACGACAGCTTTTACCAGAGACGGTTCGTTCAAGCTTTCCGCTGAAGGTGAGGTTGTAACTGCTGGTGGAGAACCATTGATACCTCAATTGATAATCCCACCGAACGCTCAAAGCATCACCATTGGTCGTGACGGAACTGTGAGTGTTGAACTTGAGGCCGGTCAAGGTGATGTTCAAGTTGGCCAGATTCAAGTTGCTCGATTTGTGAACCCCTCCGGGTTGATGCCGATGGGTCGAAATTTAATGAGAGAAACGAATGCAAGCGGAGATGTTTTGGTAGGTGTTCCGGGAGAAGCTGGCAACGGATTTCTTATGCAAGGAACTTTAGAAGCCAGTAATGTAAATGTCGTTGAAGAAATGGTTAGTATGATAGAGACGCAACGGGCTTACGAAGTTAATTCGAAAGCTATTGCTGCGGCTGATGGAATGCTTAGATTTTTAAATAATAATTTATAACATAACGATTTTTAGGACATAAAATGAGGTCAGTATCAATTATATTTGTGATAGTTTGTGTTCTGATTGGTGGTTGCGCTTCAAAACCGCAACTTAATCCAAGCTCAGAATTTGCTCCTATTCAACCGATCCCGAAGGCCGAGGAACTGCGCATTACTGGTGGGATTTTTGATAATGGAAATGCGCTTTTGGGAAGCAAACGAACATATAGAGTAGGAGACTTAAAGGTAGGGGATTTAGTTACTGTTATTCTTACCGAGTCAACCCAAGCCTCCAGAAGCAATAATGTATCTACGAGCCGGGTTTCAACTAATGATGTAATCGGTCTAAACCAAGCGAAGGGATTATTACCGGGGGGGCGCTTTTTTGATGGGGTAAAAACCGATGGTTCTACCATAACAAACACGGGCGCCGGCGCTACTGGACAAAATGCATCTTTAGTAGGTTCTGTAGCATCAACAGTTGTTGATGTAATGTCAAATGGAAACCTTATAATCTTCGGTGAAAAGCAATTGGCTTTGACAGAAGGAAGTGAGTTTATACAACTTAAGGGCGTAATAAGGCCTTCAGATATTCAACCCGATAACACGGTACTGTCTAACCGTATAGCCAATGCACAATTTTCTTATCGTGGAACTGGTGATTTAGCTAATGGCTCTAAACCAGGGTGGGGTACCAGGCTATTGTATAAAGCTTGGCCATTTTAATAATTAGAGGTTAAAAACTGAAAATGAAAAATTCCTTTACAAAAAAAATAGCCGTGTTTTTACTACTGTTGCATTCGTCACATTTTGTCATGAGCGACAGGATAAAAGACTTGGCTGATGTCGCGGGAGTAAGATCGAACCATCTTGTTGGTTATGGGATTGTTGTAGGTTTAGCAGGAACTGGTGATGGTACCGATTTACCCATAGCGGGACAAAGTCTTAAAACCATGCTATCGGGTTTAGGTGTATCTGTCGACGGTCCAGTGTCGGATTATGATTTGAGGTCTGAAATCGCGAATGACATTAAGCAAAATGTTAAAAAGGATCTAGAGGTAAAAAATGCAGCAGCGGTAATGATTACGGCAGAGGTGCCGCCTTTTGCAAAACCAGGTCAAAAATTTGATGTTAATGTTTCGGCAATTGGTAAAGCTGAAAGTCTGAGAGGCGGCTCGTTATTACTTGCCCCTCTTAAAGGAGTGGATGGGCGCACTTATGCCCTCGCTCAAGGTGGACTCACTGTTATGGCGGCTGGAGCCGCTGCAGCAGGGACAAGCGTTCAAATCGGTGTTGCCACATCTGGAAGAATACCTAATGGCGGAATACTAGAGAAAATGATAGAAACTCCTTTTGATAAATCTGAGCATGTGGTTCTGAATGTGAAAGACGGGGATTTTTCAACTGCAAATGCCTTAACCGCAAAGATTAATGAAACCTTTGGACCGGGAGTAGCCAGTGCGGTAGATGGTGTATCAGTCGCGGTTAAAGCTCCCACTGATTTAACTCAAAGGGTAAGTTTTATGAGTATGGTTGAAAATTTAGAGGTGGAGCCAGGCGAACCACCAGCAAGAGTCGTGATCAATTCTCGTACTGGTACCGCGGTTATAAACCGAAGTGTAAGAGTAACTGCAGCAGCAGTTACCCATGGAACCATCAGCGTTCGGATTCAAGCTACAAATGAGGTTAGTCAAGCAGGTGCACTAGCACAAGGTGGTCAGACACAAGCCGTACAAAATGTAGATATTTCAGTAGATGAACCTGATAGTAAAATGTTTTTATTTGAGCCTGGAATCGAACTTCAGGATATCGTAGATGCGGTGAATCAGGTTGGAGCCACACCATCATCTTTAATTGCAATTTTAGAGGCCTTAAGAAGGTCTGGAAGTTTAAGGGCTGAATTAGTAGTAATTTAATCATGATCAACGAGGCTAAAATACACGCACAAAGTAACCTTGATTTTAATGGTTTGGCAGAACTTAAGGCCAAAGCAAGCAGAGACGATTTTGAGACTGCTAGAGAAGTAGGAAATCAATTTGAAGCTATGTTTGTGCAGATGATGTTGAAATCTATGCGCGAGGCCAGTGAACCTTTAAAAAGCAAGTTATTTGACACAAAGCATATGGATACTTTTGAAGAAATGTATCACGGAGAGCTCGCGCAGGAGATCTCTAAGAATGGTCCCTTGAAGATAGGTGAATGGTTAATACAGAGATTACAAGATCAAGGTCATATTCAATCAGACAAAAGTTCCGATATAAAAAACCAACTGGTGTTGAATGATTATAAAAAAATTTATGGGGCAACTAAATGAGTGATTTGTTATCAATTGGTTCCGGTGCTGCCCATTTATATCGACAAGCTTTAGCTACTGTTAGTAATAATATTGCTAACCTTAATACTGAAGGCTATTCTCGGCAAGATGTCTCAATGGCAGAAAATAATCCTAGTCAAAAAGGGCCAATTTACCTAGGTACTGGTGCTCGTGTGACAGGTATTAGTCGAGCTTATGATGAGTTCATTGAGACAAGTCTTAGGAATAGCGGTAGTGAATATTCAACTCAAGAGCCAATCATTCAGTACGCAAAACAAGTCGTCGATCTTATTGGATCAGAAGCCTCGGGGTTATCAAGTGTTCTTGATCAATTCTTTTCGTCCGCATACCAGTTAACCACTGATCCAGCTTCTACGAGCTTAAGAACCGTTTTTTTAAGGGATACCGAATCAGTTGCTGATCGATTTAGAGAACTGTCTAACCAGCTGGACTCGATCGATCAAAACGCTAAAAATAATATTGAATATCAAGTTGAATCTGTCAATAATTTGGCCGAAAAGATTCTTTCAGTAAACACTCAGTTAGCACGAAAAACTGATGTTAAATTTCAGTCGCCAACGTTACTTGATCAAAGAGATAAGCTATTACGGGATCTTTCAGATGTTGCAAAAATAAACGTTATCGAAAAACCATCAGGGCAAGTTATTGTTAGTTTAGATGGCAGTAATTCTCAAGCGACAATAGTGCGCGAAGATTCCTCCACTGACATAGGCGTATCTTTCATTCCAGGCGACCTTAGTAGAATCGATTTAATTTACGACCCATTTGGTAATAGTCGACCAATTAGTAATGTCAGTTCAGGAACTCTGGCAGGTCTTGTCAACTTTCGTAGTCAAATTTTATCTCCAGCGATGGATGGACTAGATAACTTAGCAAGAGTTTTGACTAAGGAAGTCAATGAAATTCATACTTCTGGTATAGATGCGAAGAATCAGAGAGGTGGGGAGCTCTTCGAAATTGAGCCGGTTTTTAATATTACTTCCCCGACTATTTCAGGTATGGTTGAGCTAAATATCACGGTAGAGAGCGCTGAGGATTACGATTTCTTGCCATTTGACATTCGTTGGACAGAAAGTAGTAACAGCTGGAGGGTCGAAGAGCAGGTTACTAGCGATGTTGTTTTCATTGAACAAGGTTCTGATAATGAATTTTATTATAAAGGGTTGGCTATTAATTTTGAGGGAGACAAAAAAGATGGCGATACTTTTTTTGTAAGACCTGTAGCACGACCAGCAGCAGGTTTAAATGCCCTTATTAACGACCCTAACTTAGTCGCCACAGCCGCAAGAATTAGAGTAACAGAAAACCCCCAAAATGTTAGTTTAAGTCAAGCCGAGTTAAATTTTTCGACAACTGAGGCTTCAGGCTTTAGTAATGGATTATCAATTTTTGAGTTAAGTCATAATCCGGAAACCAAAGGTAGACTTCTCCAAGAAATTGGAACTATTGAAGCTAGCAATCTATCTCCCATTTATAGTGTTCCGCCAAATAGTGGTAATGTGGTAATAACAGTAGACGCCGAATATGGTAGTGATTTAAATCTGCAGCTTTTAAACAAAGACTCTAATCATTTATTAGGAACTCCAATCACTGAGGCTTTACGACAGTCCTTAGTCTCGCAAGATTCAGGATTTAACAAGGATGCCTACTATAGCGATGCATATCTCAATAAGACTCAATCTGAAGGGTCCTTCCTTGATTCTGATATTACTTATGGCTTTTTAGCAAGAAGTGGTAGCCGAGTTCAATTGGTTGCTGATTCCAATAGTGGTGTGGATGGCGCGGCTCTTGGCCTTATTTCAAAAACCGTAAATTATAATGCTCAAATTACTAGTGAGATGGTCTATCATCAGACAGCTCCAGTGGGCACACCAATAACGCTACTATCAGAAGGGGACATCAAATTAAACGGCGTGAGTTTGGGCGAATTAAATCTTGACAATAGTAGTGATACTGAGACTGATGCTAAATTTTTTGCAGATTACATTAACCTTCAATCAAATTTAACTGGGGTAACGGTAATTTCTTCAAATCAAATTGAAATACCCATGTCAGATATTAATCTTTTAGATCAAGTAGAGATAAATAACCAGCTAATAGGTGGCGGAGTAATTCCTGGCGATATTAATGAATTGGTAGAACAAATAAATGACGCTAAGGATACAACTGAGGTATTAGCCTCGGTATCAAGAGAAGGCGGAATAATTTTGACAAACGTAGCAGGCAGCGAGGGTAAAAATATTAAGATTTCAAATCCAGATGTTACTGCAACCTCTAATAGCTTAGGACTGGATAATAAAACTTATACTGGAAAGCTTTTAATGGAGAGCGAGGATGAAATCAGATTTACAATTGGCGATAGCGGAACAGCAGGTGATTTAAAACTCTTCGGTTTGAATACGGGTATATATCTAAACAGCAACATAGACGAGGAACTTGCTGTTTTTCTTACAGGCAATGGAACAACAACAGCAGCTGTCGGCTATTCAGAAATTGAATCTAATGAAGAGAAAACTGAACGACCTTATCACGTAGAGTTTTTGTCACCAAGTAAGTATCAAATAATTGATAGCCAAACTGATAGTGTCGTGGCCACCAGAATTTACGACCATTCAAAGGGTATTGAATATCAAAACCTATCGCTAACTTTTAACGAACCGCCTCAGACTGGCGATATGTTTTCTATTGATAATAATGATAATGCTCTGGGTGACAACGCTAACATTAGCCAAATAGCAGCTTTGAGAAATCAAAATATCATTGATGATGAGAAAAGCATAAATGAAGCCTATCTTGATATTGTTAACGTAGCAGGAACCAAAGCAACTCTAGCGGAAGTTTCAAAAGCCGCTTTAAAGGTTGTCTTTGACCAAGCGAGTCAGGCAAGGGAAGACAAAGCTGGCGTAAGTCTTGATGAAGAAGCTGCCGATTTGATCAGGTTTCAACAAGCCTATCAGGCCTCAGCTCAAGTTATTCAAGTCTCTTCAAAAATTTTTGAAGCAATTTTAGGTGTAGGGTAATAGCTATTATGAAAGTATCTACTAGTCAATTTTTTAAACAAGCGGTCGAAATTATTGGACAACAACATAGCGATGTTTCCAAACAACAGGCGCGCTTAGGATCTGGAAAGCAACTCGTTAATCCAAGTGATGATGCTCAAAAAGCCGCTTTAATTCAAAGGCTTAAATCTGGATTAACAGCTCAGGAGAGTTACGGCGTTGGATTAATCCGGCTTACTGATAGGTTAAGCCTCGAAGAGTCAGCCATAACATCCACAGAAAATATTTTGCTTAATATCAAAGATCTGGCGCTAAGAGCAGCCAGTGAATCTATGGGGCCAGATTCACGAAAAATTATGGCCGTAGAAATCGGTTTTCTAAGAGATGAATTGATGGCTCTAGCTAACAGCAAAGATTTTAACGGAAATTATATATTTGCTGGTTCTATGGTCTCGACACCTCCTTATTCGAAGGATACTGACGGGGCAATTTCCTACCAAGGAGATGATACTGTGACAGAAGTAATGGTTTCTGATCAAAGACGGTTAGAGATGAACTCTCCGGGAGAATCCGTGTTTAGAAGTTTGGTTAGAAATGGTAATGATGGTTTGTACTCGGGTGACTTGACACCTGGTAACGAAGCTACGCTTTTAACATTCCCCAAATCCCATAAAGATTTTGCCCTGAGGTTAGCCGAGTTTAGCGCTCATCTTGGTAAAGCTAATGCTGAAGCCAGAGTCGAAATAGAAGTCGAAACTTCTAATGTTGATTTTAGTAGTTCAAATCAGATTAACATAAATGGAATAGATATTACCGGAGCTCCCTACTCAACAACCAATGATTTGATTTCAGCTATCAACGCGGAAACAGACTCAACAGGCGTCATATCTGAACTCAGTAGCACAGGAGTGCTCGTGGTTAAGAATAAAGAAGGTGAGGAAGGAGAAGCAATAATTATTTCAGATTCTGACAATGCAGGAGTTAACCCACTAGGAATAGACAATGATACTTACAGCGCCAATCAGGAGGATCTTGCAGCTCAAGCTCAGGCACAGCTGAATTATGATAATTACTACTCTAGTCTACGCTCATCAGGATATTCCGACGAAATAGATTGGGACACTTTTCAAGGTATCTCCGATCAAGCATATGATCTCTCATATGACGCCAACTATGTTCCGGGCGCGCCTGAGGCAGAAAGAATAGGCTTTTTCACTGTAATAAACGATCTTATTGAATCAATGGAACTATCGGATACAGCAAGAATCGATAGGGGCATAGCGGAAATGGATAGTTTGATTCAGAGTACTGCGATATTAATCGCCGACATAGGTAGCCGACTCAATATAGCTGACGCCCAAATTAGCATAATGGAGGAGACAAAAATTCGCTTTAAAAACCTAATATCGTCGGCGGAAGACCTTGATTACTCAACGGCTGTAACAGAACTTTCCTCTGAAATGTTGGCTTTAGAGGCCGCTCAAAGTAGCTTCGCAAGAATATCGCAATTGAGCCTTTTTGACTATATTCGTTAAAATATGATGAAGAAAAAAATTAAAGGAAAATTTTTAACTGTCGATTCATTAGTCAACATTAATTGTAAATTATGAAGGAAATTTACGATGACTGAAAATGTTTCTATTTCGCAATCAATTTTAACAAGTTTGGGCGGTGGATCTGGAATTGATATATTTAAACTTGCCAGGGATTTAGCCGATGTTGAAAAAGAGCCAAAACAATTAGCGATACAAGCCTCAATTGACAAATCTGAGGCCTCAATATCTGGATACGCAGCAATTTCATTCCAATTAGGTGTAGTAAAGAACGCTTTTGAATCATTTGACGACGTAAGTGAGCTCGCTACGAGTGAATCAACTTCGTCAAACCCTGATGTAGTCGAAATGACCACAATTTCAGGCGAAACGCTTCGAGGAACATATGATATCAACGTAAGTCAAGTTGCAACTGAACAAAGAACGGTATCAACTACGTTTAGTTCTGTAGATCAGTCTTTAAATGACGAATCATTTGATTTAACAATCTCGATTGGAAACCAATCAGTTACCAATAATACAGTTACAATTGATACTGCCACTCCAGATGGAATAGTTACGTCAATCAATAGCGCAAATATCGGCGTTACAGCTAGTCTCGTGCGTTTAGGCAATAGTTCGGATGAGTATCAAATAATGTTGCAAGGTGATAAAGGTTCAGAGGGCGCTTTTACCATTTCTTCAAGTGTTGACTTGGGATTTGGAGAGTCATCTAATACGCTGCAAGCTGCAGGAAATGCTCAATTTGTCTTTAATGGATTGTCGATTGAAAGAGAGACTAATGAAATAAGCGACTTAGTGAATGGTGCAACTTTAACGATTAAAGCACCAAGCGAGGAAACTGTTTCTGTTCGGGTATCAAGTGGAGAGAATTTATTAAAAGGTTCACTTCAGAATATGGTCACGGCTTACAATGATTTGAAAGGTATTATGGATGCTCTTGTAGATTCCGATTCCGAAATTGAGAATGGAGGCGCCTTAGTTAACGACTATAGCGGGGTTCGTTTCGTAGAACAACAAATCAGAGATGCTATCTTTGATGATGCTGAGACAGCTTCTGGTTCTATAAGTTCTCTACGAGATTTAGGCGTTAGTACCGATAAAAACGGCAAATTAGTCCTTGATGAAGAGGTTTTTGATGACGTTCTGACCAATGACTACGATGATGTAAAGATGATGTTAACCGCAGGAACAGACAATCAGAGTGAATTCACAGCGACTTCTAAAGGCCTAGCTCAAAGTGTGATTTTAAAGGTTGATGAGCTTGTTGGAAATGACGGTATCATCGCTGATAGAAAAGAAAACGCTGAATCAGCCGTAGAAGATTATCAAGAAGATATGATAAAACTTGAAGAAAGAATGGAACTTCTTTACGAGAGATATTTAGCTCAATTCACGGCAATGGAGAGCTTGGTGAGAGAGATGAATAACACCCGAGATTATCTCGAAGATCAATTTGAAATGATGGCGAATGTGGGTAAAAAATAAAAATAGAAAATTAAGGGAAAAATGGGTCAAGAGCATATATTAATTATAAGTGTGGCGATTACATTCACGTTTGTAAGCTTGCTTTCTTACTCCATTTATCGAATTAAACGTATTGAAAACGCACTTATCTCTATGAAAAATTGATTATTGATTTGAATAACATCCTGCTCTTAGTTATCTTGTAATAATTGAGAAGGAAATAACATGTGGCAATCAAAAACCATCATTAATACTACATTAATATTTGCTGTAGTTTTATTTTTGTCCAGCTGTGATTATTACGCAAAAGTACCAGATTGCCGGGAATATTTTAGTAATAATCCCGCTAGTTCTTTTTCTACCGATAATAGAGGCCTTGCTCAAGACAAAAAGACAAAATTGCTATGGTATCGGTGCGCTGCAGGTCAAAGTTACAAGAACTCCGAGTGTAAAGGGGAAGCACTACATCTCAATTGGGATGAAGCTATGGCCTTTGCTGAAGAATTTTCAGAAAAATCTGGTAAGAAATGGCGACTTCCCTCTAAGAAAGAATTGAAGTCCATCATGGTAAATCAATGCATTAACCCTGCTGTCGATGTGAGAGTGTTTAAAGACCTGGAGGTGAATAACTTTTGGACGTCAAGCGATAGCTTGAATTCTGATTTATTTCGTTGCTCAGTTTACAATTTCAAAGGAGATTTATTCTGTAGACAACCAAAAACCACTAAGCTACCTTTTTTGCTCGTTGGTGGGGTCAAATAGCATAGCTTCTTAAAGTAATTTCTTATTATAGTTAAAGCTATTTCTAGTACTGTCGATTATTCAAGCATTAGCGGGTGTAAACTATCTCAGGCATGTAGATAGTTTATTAATAAAAACAGTTAGATAGAAGGGATAGCTAGAAATGACTGTGATTAATACGAACGTGAATGCGTTGCTCACGCAATCAGCGTTAAAGAAGAACGAGCAGGAGATGACAGTTGCACTTGAGCGGTTGTCATCAGGAAGAAGAATCAACTCAGCCAAAGACGATGCTGCTGGTATGGCGATTAGTCAGAGAATGACTTCTCAAATTAGAGGTCTGGATCAGGCGGTACGTAATGCGGGTGATGGCATCTCGATGGTGCAAACGGCC
>MDTG01431397.1_pt1 | contig 10969 bp, 4 predicted proteins | sample 811421 | NCBI WGS metagenome assembly MDTG01 (sample SAMN05326645, study PRJNA326480) | marine metagenome | isolation source: seawater | place: Pacific Ocean: South East | collected 2011 | reverse complement strand
TAACCCAGCAGCTCCTGAAACATCATTATCTCTTAGAACAGGTGCTAAAACATTAGAGTCTCCAGCCTCTTGCCATTTAGTTGCAAATTTCAAAATATAGGTCTTGCCTTCTTCTACTGGTGCAACATATAATAATGATCCATCTCCATTTTCTATTTTACCTGCAAATCGGCCGTTGTTAGGATTTGCTGTATACATTCCATTTTTAAACCCTTGCCACGGTGCTATAGTACCAGTTTCGAAATTACCGTTTATAAGTATTTCATCTTCATCTACCTCTGGAATAAACTCCGTGTCTTGACCAGCTCCTATATTAGAATTTGGACTAATACCTGCATAAACCTGTCCTAGAGCGGTAATATTTCCATCTTCATCATAAAGTGCTGACGAGGCTAATGGAACTCTACCAGCACCGTCAAACCAGGTATATCTATGGATGTAGTCTATTTCATCTAAAGCTTTAAGTGTCTCTTGCATAAATTTAATCACTGAAGCTTCACTATGCCTGTTATTTTCTACAGAAGTAGCATTCCAATCTGCAACTGCAAATTCAGTTATCCAAATCGGTCGGTTATAAGCGTTATATGTATCTTTTAATTTATTTATAAAACTTAGCACATTTGACCCACCGTAACTATGTACTGTAACAAAATCTATTCTTAAACCTAGCGCATCAGCTTTTTCCATAAAATCCTTCATCCAATCATTGTTTGGATTAACAGTTGCTGGCGATCCTAAAGGCACTCCTAACTCTTCTAATTGAGGCCAAAGCGCAATAGCTTCATCTACAGTCATATTAGCTTGTGCAGCTCCATCTGGTTCATTAAACCCAAGCACATATTTAACTTGACCATTATCTATAAGCGCTTTTACCTTTGCAAGGTTTTCGGGGGTAACTGACCCTTTTCCCCAAAACATAGGTATAAACTCTACATCGTCTGGAATTTCATCTCGCAACTCTGTTCCCCAACTATACATCCAATGCGCTGCTAACTCACTTGTTTTATGAGACCAACGTTTACTTCTATTTGTGTAAGCAACACCTCGTTTACTTAATTTTTGCTCATCTGTTAGCGTAATGTCTCCATTTTCAGATATTACTGGATCTGCTGCTACCCCATCAAAATCTCCGATAACATTCTTCTCGCAACTCACAAATAACAGAGTGCAAACTACTATTACTAAATATCTTTTCATTTTATTTGTTTTTTAATTATTCGAATTTTTTATTACCAATCTGGATGCTGAATCAAATTTGGATTTACATCAATTTCACTTTGTGGAATAGGAAATACTTCTGATTTACCTCCTCTATAAAGAGGATTATAAGGGCCAACAGGATCTGCTATAGCACGATTGAATGCTTCTTCAATTTCGTCCCAACGCTTTAAATCCATAAACCTGAGTCCTTCAAAGGCCAATTCAACGCGTCTTTCATGCCTAACAATGTTTATCATTTCTTGTTGACCTACTGCTCCTTCTACACTTTCTACTGAAGGCATATTAACCCGAGCTCTTATTTGATTAACAAAAGCTGTTGCTCCAGCAACATCTCCAGTTTCTGCCATTGCTTCAGCTCTCATTAATAGTATATCTGCGTAACGAATTACATAAAAATCTTGAGACCCTTCACCAAAACTGCATTTCCTTCCGAATCAGGACCCGTTCTTATATATTTTTTTTGTCCTAATCTTGTTGCCCCATTTGCCCGAAAAGTTCTTAAAGGCTCTGTTAGATATACCTCTCCAACATCATAGTAAATAGATGCCGTAGCTCTTGGATCTCTATTAGCTCCTTTCATATCGGGGTTGTATAATGGTGATTCTGTTATAGGTAATCCATCAATACAGTAATAAGCTTCTCCCATATTTGGCATTGGCATTACATCCCCTTTTGGGAAACCATAAAAAGTACCTGAAAATATTTCACCGTTTCTTGTATCATCTCCTCTTAAAAAACGGATAGAAAAAACAATTTCGGGGGATGTTTCGTTCTCAGGAGTAAATAATTCTGCATAATTAGAATGCAATGAATAACCCAATCCCATAGCCTGCTGAGTTAAAGTTAACACACCATATTCACCTTCATAAGTTTTATTATATAATTGTACTCTTGCAAATAATCCAAGAGCAGCTCCTTTGGTTGCATAGCCATATAAATCATTAGAGTGAGAAACAGGTAAGAAGTCAACTGCAAGTTTTAGATCTTCTCTAACTTGTTCAGTGACCTCTTTATATGTGTTTTTTGGTACAAACGCATTCTCTAATGTTTGAGGTTCAGTTATTAATGGAACATCTTCGAAATACACTGAAGCATTAAAATAAAATAATGCTCTTAAAAAATATGCTTGCCCTAAAAGTTCATTTTTAGTTTCTGTTGGAATTACATCTTCAGAGATATCATTAACATTTTTAATAACTGAATTCACCTGACTTATTCCTTGAAAAAGAGCATTCCATATATTTCCAATAGGCCCATTAGATGGATCTACATTTCCTTCCATAAAATTCCCTAATCCTTCCCATTTAAAATAATTAAATGAATTATCGCCTAATCCATCAAAACATGGAAAACCTTGCCATCCATTTAAATTACCTCCATACATCGATCTTGATTGAAGTGTTGAGTACACAGCATTTAATGCTAAAAACGCATCTGCTTCGCTTGTCCAAAAATTATTTTCTGCTATTTGTGTTAGTGATGCTTTATCAATAAAATCATTACTACAATTTGTTAGTGTTAGTGCAACAATTATTGCAAGTATTATATTTTTCATATTTTTTATAGTTTTATGTTCATACCAAATGTTACTGTTTTGTATAGAGGCGCGCCTCTATTACTCTGATTACCATTTGCTCTTTCTGGATCGAAAAATTCTAGACCAGTAAACGTTAGTAAGTTTTGAGCACCGATGAAAACACGTAATTTGCTTATATTGATTTTGTTTAATACATCTTTGGGAAGTGAGTAACCTAATTCTATATTTTTAAGTCTTAGATATGACACATCTTGAATATAAAATGAAGACACTACAGTATTGTTTTGACCACCAACTCTAGGTAAATTCACACTTGGACTCTCTGGCGTCCATCTATCAATCCAATAGGTTAAAACGTTACTTCTATTATCTGATATCGGCAAATTACCATTACCCATTAACAATCTATCAACTCCATGAACCCCTTGAAATAATAGGTTTAAATCAAAGCCTCGATACTCTATAGATCCATTAAAGTTATAAAGTAAATCAGGATTTGGGTTACCTATAATAGTTCTATCATCAGCATCTACAATACCATCTGGGATACCATCTGGACCAGATATATCGGCATATCTTAAATCACCTGGAGCCGTATTAGCATTTCCAAATTGGGTAGGTGCATTGGCGATTTCTTCTATACTTTGAAAAACACCAATAGCCTTATATCCAAAATAAGATCTAAAAGGCTGTCCGACTCTAATAATATTTGTATTTGTAATTGTTTCTTCTCCACCTTCACCTAAACCAGTTACCTCATTTTTTAGAAGTTTAGTGAAATTAGCTCCTAGGGTGAATTTTGCATCACCCAAGTTACCTCTGTAATTTATACCTAACTCAGCCCCTTTGTTAATCATTGATGCAGCGTTTTGTGCGGCTAAATTTCTAATTCCTAAGGTATTGGGTATAGGGAAATTGGTATACAGTATATCTTTACTATCTCTTTCAAAATATTCTGCCACAACTTCTACTTTATTTTTAAATAAACTTAGATCTAAACCTATATTATACTGCTCTGTCTCTTCCCACCTAATACTAGGATTAGCTAAACTTGTTACTGCTACTCCAACTACTGTATTGTCATTACCAAGAACATAATCGATGCCAGGGTTGTAGGTTTGTGCAAAAATGTAGTTACCTATTCTGTCATTACCGGAAATACCCCAGCTAGCTCTTAATTTTAGATTACTAATAAAATCTACATTATCCATAAAAGCCTCTTCTGAAACCCTCCAACCTACTGAACCTGAAGGAAAAACACCATACTTATTACCTAAACCAAATTTTGAAGAGCCATCCCTTCTTAAAGTAAACTGCATTAAATATTTTCCTTTGTAATCGTAGTTTACCTTTCCAAAAAATGATTGATAAGCTTCTTCAAGTGCTCCTCCTGTAACAGCTGGATCAACAACACCACCTGCATTAAACTCCTCTAAATTATCCGTTGGAAATCCACTTAATTGACCAGCAAATCCATCACTTTTAAAATATGATGCTGAATGGCCTAATAACACACCAAAAGTATGATCTTCATTAAGTGTTTTACTGTATCTTAAGATATTTTCATTTAATAATCTATATTGAAAATTGGTAGAATTGCTAAGACTATTTAAAGTATTAATAATTACAGGGCTCCCAAAAGAATCATTTATGGTCTGCCTTGGACTAAAGTTTGATGTATTTGAATAAATCAAATTCACAGCACCACTAGTTTCAAATGTTAAGTCTTTTATAATATTTAGAGTTGCACCTATTCTCTGACTAATATTAATATTATCACTTTCAAAATTTCCTAAAAAACCTCTTCTTATTGGATTTTGTGTTTGAAACGATGCATTACCATTTTCAAAAGCACCATCTACAATGCCATACTCTCCATTACTGTAAAAGGCCGGAATAGTTGGAGCTGTTCTTTGAAAAGAATAAATAATACCATTATCTCCACTGAATGCATTTTGACCACCAGTTGGACCTTCATTATGCCTCCAAAACATATTAGTAACACTACTAAGAGTTAACCATTCTTTTATTTTTGAATTTAAATTAAAGCTTAGGTTATAACGTTCACTTTTAAATTTACTCCTAATGATGGCATCTTGACCAAGGTAGCCTAAAGACACTCGATATGTGGATTTTTTATTACCTCCAGAGAAAGAAAGATTATGGTTTTGTATTGAAGCTATTCTCAATACTTCATCTACCCAATTAGTATCTGCGAATAAATCAGGTTGAGATCCATTACGTATTAATTCTATTTGTTCATCTGTATATCTTGGTAAAAAACCCGGACCATCTTCATTTCTAAACTTTTCGTTAATTAAAGTAGCGTAATCCAGGGCACCTAAAAATTCTGATTTTACAGTAGCATCTTGTACGCCATAAAAGCCGTTATAACTAATTTCTAGTTTATCTTCTGTTCCTCTTCTTGTAGTTACCAAAATAACTCCATTAGCGCCTCTAGCTCCATAAATTGCTCCTGCAGAAGCATCCTTTAAAACCGATATGCTTTCAATATCTGATGGTGCAAGGTTATTGAATGCTGCCAAATTATCGTATTGGATATTATCTATTACAATTAAAGGAGTACTATTTCCAAAGGTCCCTATACCCCTAATTACTATAGAAGAACCGTCAGCACCTGGACTACCAGAAGATTGTGTTAGTTGTACACCAGAAAACCTACCATATAATAGTTGCCCTGAATTAGTAACTGGCTGATTGACTTCCTCTTTAAACGTAACTGTTTGCAATGCATCGGTAACTTTAATTTTTTTCTGTGTACCATAACCCACAACAACAACTTCATCAAGTTGTGCTGCATCTTCATCTAAAATAATTTGGTATGTTTTATCTGAACCTACAGTTACTCTAGTTTTTTCAAAACCTACGTAGGAAATTTCTAAAATATCACCTTGTTTAGCTGTGATAGAGAAACCACCATCAAAATCGGTAGTAGTTCCTGTACTAGTACCTAAAATAATAATTGTTGCACCTGGTAAAGGTTGTGAGTTAGTATCTGATACAGTCCCAGAAATCACGTTTTGTGAAAACGCTAATTGACCTAAGGGAATGATTAGCAGAAAATAAAAAATAAATACTTTCATAAATTTAGTTTAAGAGTTAGTTTTTGAGATTGTTTAAAATCTTAGTACAAAGATCATTATATATTAAGTGAAATGATAGGTTAAATAATTCATTTAGGGGGTTCAAATAATGCAATACCTTTAAAATATTGACTTCACACTCTATTTACTCATCAATTCTTTATACTTTGACGGTAAACAATTGAATTGTTTTTTAAAAGAAGTTTTAAAATATTTATAATCATTGAAACCAACTTCATAAGCTATTTGATTCAAATTTAAATCTGTAGATATAATAAGTTGTGCAGATTTTTTTAAGCGTATTGATCTAATAAAGGCTGTTAAAGAAAGTCCTGTTAAAGATTTAATTTTTCTGTATAATGTAGATTGACTCATATATAATTCGTCAACCATATTCTCAATACCAAAGGATGCATTATCAAGATTATCTTCAACTAATAAAATTGCTTTATGTATAAATGCATTTTCGGTATCACTTTCATTTTCAACTTTAGAAGCAGTAGGTTCAAATCTAACTTTATTTAGTAAGTGTGCTCGTAATTTTTCTCTATTTTCAATTAAACTTTCAATTCTTGCTTTAATTACTTTTGCATTAAAAGGTTTTGTGATATAATCATCAGCACCGGTTTTAAGCCCTTCTATTTCAAAAACAGTTGACGTTCTTGCTGTTAACAATATAATGGGTATGTGTGATGTTGTAATTTGTGATTTTAATTCTTTACATAAAGTGATTCCATCCTTACCAGGCATCATGACATCACTTATAATTAAATCTGGAATTTCGGAGGAGGCTTTTTCAAATCCAGAATCTCCATTATTGGATTCTAAAACAGAATATGTATCTGAAAGGATATCTTTTAAATAGTTTAATATTTCTGGATTATCATCTATTATTAAGATTGAATAATCTTTTGCTTCTATGTTAAGATTTTCAACTAAAACAGGTGCTTGAAAAACACTATATCCGATGATGTTATCAGAATTAACAAAATCTTCATCAATCAAACCTTCATACAAATTTGGATTTGTAGAAAGTTTAATAATAAATTCTGTTCCAATATTAATCTCACTACTTACGCTAATACTGCCGTAATGTAATTCAATAATTTTTTTTGAAAAAGACAAACCAATACCACTGCCTATCATTCTAGCAGTATTTGCAGATTTTATTTGAAAAAATCTATTAAATATTTTATTAATATCTTCTGAATTCATTCCTATGCCCGTATCTTTTATTGATATAATGCAAAATTTAGAATCACTATCTATTTTCATTGTAATGGTATCTCCAGAATTTGTATACTTAATAGCATTAGATAATAAGTTACATAAAACTATTTCCATTTTAGCTCTATCAAATGGGAAAAGAATTTCTTCTTTAGCTGTTTCAAATTTATATGCTATATTTTTTGCTTTTGCAGCTTCTTTAAAATATAGATGTACTTCTCTGGAAAACCTAACAAAGTTGCCTTGTGAGACACTTAGCTTTAACAAACCATGATCGGCTTTTCTGAAATCTAATAATTGATTTATAAGGTTTAAAAGTCTACTGGTATTTCTATCAATATAACTGAGATTTTTATAAACCTTTTGAGACAGGTTTTCGCTTTCCAAGAGTTCCTTTAATGGAGTTATAATTAGCGTTAAAGGTGTTCTAAATTCATGAGAAATATTGGTAAAAAAACTTAATTTAGCTTCAGTTAGCTTTATCTCTTTTTCCTTATCTATTCTAGCTATTTCTAAATTATTTTTAAGTTTTAATTTATAATTGTTTGACCTAACTAAATATATTATGATGGCTAATAAGAATAAAGAGTAAATGAATATAGCTAATGAGCTTTTCCAAGGTGAGCCTAATAATGAAATGTCTATTGATTTGGGCTTACTCCAATTTTGGTTATCTCGAGAGCCTTCTACCTTTAAGGTATAATTTCCTGGAGACAAACCAGCAAAGTTAATTTCATTCTGGTTTTGCAAATCAATCCATTCGTCTTGATAACCACTTAACAAATAGCGATATTTTATATTTAAACGTCCCAAATAATCATTGGCAATAAACCGTGTTGAAAAGAAATTATCATTATGTGTTAGGTTTATTTTTTTTGTGTAGTTAAAATTTTTATCTAAAAAATTATTTCCAGGTTTATATTCAATTAATTCATTATTAACCCTAAGTGTTGTAAAAATAATTTCAGGAACAGCATTAAAATCTTTGATATTTGATGGGTTAAAAAAAGTAATATTATCAAAACCGCCAAATACTATATAACTATTATTATAGTTGCAAAAACTCCTATTATTAAATGATGTTGATTTGACACCATTAGCACCTCCATAACTTATAAGTGATTTATTTGAATCATTATATTTAACAATTTCTGTATGTGTGGTTAACCATAAATTTGAATTATCATCAAAAGTTATTGAACATATAAAATCGTTATTAAGGCCATCCTTTTGCGTTATAGTATCGTCAATGGTTAACTTATTCTTGTTATAATTAAGTTTAATTAATCCACTTGGTGTGGCTAGCCAAATAAAGTTATCTTTTAAAGCAATAGAATTGATTATTACACTAGGTAATTTTTCTTTTAAAATCTTTGATTGATGGATGAATACTTTTTTTTGTTTATCATACAAATGCAAACCATTATAAGTACCAATCCAAATATTATTATTTTGGTCTTCTTTAATAGCAGTAATTCTATTACTTTCTATTTTTAGTTCATTTTCAAGATTTTCAGAGTAAACTTCATATAGATTTCTTTTATTAATGTCTTTTAAATTAACAATAGCCAGACCAACTTGTTGTGTACCAATATAAAGTATCTTATCATTAACTAAAAAAGATGTGACTTTACTAAGTTTTTTTGAAGAGAAAACTATTTTTTTAAATTCAAGGTCATAAATATGAAAACCAAATTGTGTTCCTATATAAAGTTTTTTAGCATTTTCATATAACGAATTAACTTTTACATTTCCAATTCCTTTTATTTGAGATAAATTAGAAAAATTTTCACCATGCCATAGGCCTAAAAACAATGTCCCTACAAATATGTCACGTTCATTTTTATATATACTTGTGCAATTTAAAAACCCTTTTAGTTCTTTATTTTCTATTAGGCTTTCAGCATTTTGAAACCCATTTCCTTCTAATAATTTAACAACACCTCCACTCGCAGTTGTTAACCAAGTAACATTGTTTTTATCATGATGTATATTTAAAATGGTATTATAATTACCACTTATTTTTCCTGAGCTCTCTGTAACTAAATCAATTTTACTAAACATAGAAAGATTTTCATTACTTCTATAAACACCTTGCCCCCATGTACCAATCCAAATTCTATTATATTTATCTAAAGAAAGTTTTTTTGAAAAATTACTTTTTACACCAATTTCTATTTCTTCAATAGATTCAGTATAAAAATTATAATTATATATTTTGGTGTTTTCGCTAGCTGTAGCAATCCAAACTTTATTTCGACTTACATCAGGTAGTATATCTGTTATTTGCCCAGTAACACTGTAAGTTTTTAGCTTTTCTGTTGATGAGTTGTATCTATGCAATTTATTGTTTTGTGAAAACCACATATTATCTTTAAAGCCCTTACTAATACAATAAATAGTTTCATTGTAGTTATAATGTTTTAAAAGTTTTTTGTTTTTAAAATCGATAACAAAAACACCATCTTTCCATGTGCCAATCCAAATATTACCAGATTTATCTTGTGAAAGTGCGGTTATTCTTAGATCACCTTCTTCAGCTAGGTCTATTAAATAATTAAAATTAGTAACATGATTGGTTTTAATATCTAAATATGATAAACCACCACTCTTTGTTCCAATCCAAATGTTAGATTGACTGTCTTTAAATAATACTTCTATGTTTTCATTTAACAAGTCCTTATACTTTTCACTCGGTTTAATGTACTCAAAATCATAACCATTATATTTGGTTATACCATTTTCGGTACCAATCCACTTAACGTTTAAATCGTCACTTATAATACTTGTCGAATAATTATGTGATAAACCCTGTTGAGTAGTTATGAAGTTTATAACATAATTGATTTCATTTTCTTGAGAATAAATTACATGAGATAATAAGAAGCAGATTAATGCTATTAATATTTTCATAGAGAATTATAAGGACTAAATATAATTTTAAAATACAGCTTTTAGTAAATGTATAAAAATAATATTTGCCATTCTAGTTTAATTTGGGCTATTGATTGTATACCCCCCTTGATTGATTGATTTACACCCTTAACTATGTTCTTGTAATTCTATTTTTGGAACAAATACATGGATTTAATTTATGAATTAAAAACATTTTGAATAAAATGACAAAAAATCTAATCCTATTCATTTTACTTATCAGCAGATTAAGCTTTCTATCAGCTCAAAATCAATCTACTAACTTATCAACGCAACCAAATATAATAATTATTCTTGTTGACGATTTAGGCTATGAAGATGTTGGTTTTAATAGCTGTAAAGACATTCCAACACCTAATATTGATAAAATAGCATCTCGAGGTGTTAAATTTACAAATGCTTATGTAAGCTATGCAGTTTGTGGCCCAAGTAGAGCTGGATTAATTACAGGACGCTATCAAGATAGATTTGGTTTTGGAAGAAATCCATTGTTTGCTCCAAACGATCCTGAAATGGGTTTACCGTTAAGCGAAGAAACTCTGGCAGAAGCTCTTAAAAAAGCTAATTATAAATCTGTGGCTATTGGTAAATGGCACTTAGGCGCACACGAAACGTTACGCCCGTTAAAAAGAGGGTTTGATGACTTTTATGGTTTTTTAAGTGGCGGCCATCAATATTTTCCAGAAAATTGGACTTTAGAAAATGAATATGAAGTTAAAGCTCAATTTGACGCCTACCATACAAAACTATTAAGAGACAATACACGTGTTGAAGAAAATGAATATTTAACAGATGCTCTATCTAGAGAGGCTATTCATTATATTGATAAATACAAAAACCAACCTTTTTTTATGTATTTGGCATATAATGCTCCACACGCTCCATTACAGGCTACTGAAAAATATCTGAGTAGATTTGAAGCTATAAAAGATGAAAAAAGAAGAAC
>MDTG01427775.1_pt1 | contig 10969 bp, 13 predicted proteins | sample 811421 | NCBI WGS metagenome assembly MDTG01 (sample SAMN05326645, study PRJNA326480) | marine metagenome | isolation source: seawater | place: Pacific Ocean: South East | collected 2011 | reverse complement strand
GCTGTTTTAAAAAGCCTACTTCTAGCTCCATAATGACCCTTAGTAGATCTAAGTACTTTCTTATGTTTAGATTTTGCAGTTAATGATTTAGTTACTCTTGCCATATCTATTTAATTAATTTGTTTACCATTTTGAGCGTGTCACCACTCAGTTTATTTAAACCTCTATTATGTCTTTTTCTTTTTGTGCTTTGTTTTGAAAGAATATGATTCTTATTTGCACTTCTTGCTTTAACAGAACTACCTGTCCTCTTAAAACGCTTTGAAGCTCCTGAATGTTTCTTAAGTTTATATCCCATCTTAAATACCTAATTTTTTCTTTTTGTAGGTGATAAAACCATCAACAATTGTCTTCCCTCAAGTGATGCCTCTTGATCAACTTGAGAGATATCAGCTAGCTCATCTTTGATCTTATTGAGTAAATCTAAGCCCATGTTGCTGTTTAAAATTTCCCTACCCCTAAAACGGACACTTATTTTAGTCTTATCTCCATCAAGAATAAAGTTTTTTATTTTTTTTAATTTTATTTCATAATCTCCAACGTCTGTAGATGGCCTAAACTTAATTTCTTTGACAGTAGTCTTCTTTTGCTTAGTTTTTCCAGAGAATGAGCTTTTCTTCTTTTCAAATAGATACTTCCCATGATCTAGAATCTTACAAACAATTGGATTGGCTCCATCAGGTGAAACTTGAACCAAATCCAATGAATCTGATTGAGCTTTACCTAAAGCTTTTTCAAGAGAAAAGAGTCCTAACTTTTCGCCATTTGAATCAATAAGAATTACCTCTGATGCTTTTATAGCTTCATTAATAATTGCTGTTTTTTTTCTTGATTTAACTATGGTGCGTACCTATTGATATATTGAAATGTATGATGGAAAGACTTTTAAAAAGGCATAATAATTTTTTTGCAAATTCTAAACTAATTTTGATTTTAATCAAACCAATTCTCTATTTTTTTTAAATTCATGCTTTATAGTTTTCTTCAAGGCATCTTGAAGGTTATGCCTTGGAATAAAACCTGACGAACTAATAGAGGAATTAAATAATGAGTTACTACAGAATTTTTTTATTCGGATGGAGCTTACTATCATTTCTTTTGAAAGAATCTTTGACAGAAGATCAAACAAGATACCTATGAATATGGCGATAAAATAGGGAAGCTTAAATTTTAAAAATGGTTTAATGGATAGCTCATTTTGAGCTAGAGAAACTAGCTCATTCATAGTTAAATCAGGCTTATCAATATAATTGTAGATATGTATGCCTGAATTGAATTTTATTGCGAAAATAATGAAATCGGCAACATTTCTAACATATGCAATTGATTTTTTATTATTTCCGTCACCAATCATGATGAAGTTTTTTGAATTAATCTGTTTCAAAAGATTGAATACATTACCTCTGTTTTCTTCCCCAAATACAGCAGTTGGCCGAATAATTACTAGAGACCTATTTTCTGGATCTTTCTTTTGCCAATTCTCATAAACCTTTTCAGCCTCAAATTTTGATTTACCATAATCATTAAATGGATTTATTTTCCCATTTTCATCTGTATAGTCTTCAGCAAATCCATAAACTGCAACAGTGCTAGTAAAAATTATTTGCTTAACATTCTTGCTTTCGGCAGCCTGACAAATATTCTTAGCTCCTTCAACATTAACCTCATAATATTTTGAGATTGGAAAAACATTATCTTTATGCTCAGCTGCTAAATTAATTAAAATGCTATTTTCATCTATAGAATTGTTTAGATCATCTTTATTTGTAACATCACATTTTTTAAAAAAAATGTCTTTTGTTTCGGAACCTTTTCTTTGGTCTAAGATACAAAAATTAATATTTTCCTCAATAAGTTTATCCTGAATATTTTTTCCAATAAATCCGCTGCCACCAATGATATTAATCATTCTTTTTCCTCAAATTTGAGAGATATTTTAAAGGAGATATCATTATGCCCATTGTCCAAAAGAAATGAGATCCAAAAAAGCCAATTAAATAATATGGTATATTTTTAAAAGGCCCAAGGGTTATCGAGAATCCTAAAATTAATATTATATATAGAATAATTAGAGCGCCAAGAACCTGGTAAAAACCTAGAAAAATTAGCAATATTGCTGAAATAAAACTCAAGATAGGTATTGCTTGTCTAATAGCAAGTAATCTTTTATGTTTTATCATGAAAATACCTCTTCCAACACCATAATTAAAGCATAGTCTAAAAAATTCTTTAAAACTTTCTCTAGGATAATGCTCAACTTGAATGCTTGAGTCCATAAATAACTTCCCACCAGATTTAGATATTCTGAAGTTAAGGTCTGAATCTTCAGAAATATTAGGATGTATTTCATCAAAATACAGAGAGTTGTCATTTAAAAATTTCCTATCAAAGGTCCCAAGATATACTGAATCAACGTATCCTTTAAAGTTTTGATCCCTAAATTTAGAGCCCCCAAAACAAAAAGGATGTTTCATGAGCGAAGCTACTATCCTCTGTATCATTGTACTGCCCACTGGAAGCATAACACCTCCAATAACCTCTGCATTTACACAACTTCTTAAATCAAAGATCTTATCAAAGTAATCTAGTTTTATTGAAGTTCTTGCATCAATCCTTGAAATTAGATTGCCTGTTGATAATTCGAAAATCTTATTTAGTGACTTTGTTCTTGAAAGTCCTGGAATCGAATAAAAACGAAGTAAGTCAGAATTCTCTCCCAAAGCATCAATAGCTTCGCTTTTATTAAAATCTGATGCGTCCAGAAGAATAATCTCTACAAGATATTTTGAAAAGTCTATCTTTGAAAGCTCATTAAGAACTCTCCTTAAATGAAGGCCGTCTTTGTATGTAGTAAGAACTAAACTTAAATCCATTAAGTTTCAATAACTAAATACTATATCCTGCATCGGTTGCATCTTTATAAAACATTTTTACAGTATCTAGAGAAAAGTCATCTAGGTCTTTGCCCAAATCTTTCATGCCAGCAATTAGGTTTGGAGAAAGTGTAATAATATGGGTTCCCGTTCTTTCTGCTTGGATAACATTGAAGACCTCTCTTGAGCTAGCCCAGAGAATCTGAAAATTTGGGGTTTCTTTAACAAGATCAACTGCATATCGCATTGTAGGTTCTGGATCAATTCCTGCATTAGCAATTCTACCAGCAAATATAGAAATTATAGATTCAACATCTTTGTTCAAGGACTTAAAAACATTATCAATGTGATCTTTTGTAAAGAGCGCTGTAACATTTAGTTTAACTCCCTCGTTAGAAAGTTTTTCAATGAGATCATATGTATATTCTTTTTGGGTGTTTGAAACAGGTATTTTAACAAAGACATTTTCGCCCAAATCTTTAAGGATCTTAGCTTGTGTATACATTTCATCCAAATCATCTGAAAATACTTCGAAGGAAATAGATTTTTCTTTTATGGATGATAAAACCTCCTTTGCAAATTCAATATAATTACTAATGCCTGCCTTTGCCATTAAAGTTGGATTCGTTGTAAAACCATCTACAGTATTTGCACTGTCTGCAGCAACCATATCCTCGACATTGGCTCCATCAGAATAAATTTTTATTTTAAGATCGCTCATTTTGTTGACTCCCATTTAGTTTCATTGACTCCTACTTTTGGATGAGAAATTAATAAATGCCAAAGCACTGCCTGCCAACCCTCAGTATGGGGTGTTACAAGCGAGTCATCTATTGTAGGAATTACAACAGTTAGGTCACTAGATTCTCTTGTAAAACCACCATCCCTTCCCACAACACCCATTACAGATGCACCAAGCTCATTTGCAAGGGAAACACAATTAACAAGATTAACACTAATATTTTTTTCCTTACTGCCCCCTCCAACAGAGAAAACAAATATCCCATCATTTGAATTAAAATTACATACCTTTAACCAATTTGAATAAGCTGTGTCCCAACCATCATCATTAACTCTAGCTGTTAACTCTGAGACATTATCGCTTGGAGTATAACATTCAATATTGCCTAATTTCCTGAAATCACAAACAGCATGACTTGAATGTCCAGCACCTCCCCCTGATCCGATAAAGAAAAGTCTTCCTTTTCTTTCTCTAATAGCAGCAATTTCATTTGCGATATTCTCAATTGTTTGAGGATCTAGAATTTTTGCAATGCTTTCAGTTTCTTTGAGGTATTTTTCAGAAAAAAGATTCATATAGTTAAAGTAAGTCAGTTAAATAATTAATTTTATATGTGTAATTTATGTCCATATTATATTCCGTATTTATTAAATAAGCATCAATTTTGGCTTGCTTTGCGGCTGAGAGATCCTTTATTGAGTCTCCAATAAAAAGGCAATCTTTTCTGTTCAAATTATATTTTTGGATTAGGTTGTTTATCATTCCTGGTTTTGGTTTTCTGCAATCGCAGTTATCTGCATCATCATGAGGGCAAAATGATATCTCTTTGAAGGGAAGAAATTCAGTAATTTTTGAATGCATCTTTTTTAATTCATCTTCTTTAAGAAGATTTCTTGAAATATCTGGTTGATTCGAGCATATAAAAAAAGTTGTATTGAAATCTTTTGCGGAATATGAAAAATCAATGAAATCTTTTTTTAATTTAAATTCTTCATAAAATCTTGGCGAGGAAATTACCTCACCTCTTTTTATAACTGAATTAATTACCCCATCTCTGTCAAAAAAAATGTTTTTATACTCTTTCAATATCATATTTAAGTAAGTAATTTCTTGTTTCATTAAGGCTTTTAGGAGTTCCTATTTCATAGAAACGTTTTTTTGCAACATAATATGAAAGCATTTCCTTTTTAGATAAAGATTCCTGAATTTCAGATAGGTCAAATGAGTCTTTTGTGTTTAAAAATTCAGATGGACTAAAAACAGAAAGTCCATAATCAATATACTGAGCATTAGGATGTGGATTTTGTTTGTTATAAAAGATCTTTTTGTTTTCTAAAAAAACATTACTTTTATCATACTTGCTATTATTTTTATAAATTACCATTAATGGTGAATTATTAATAAGAAATTGTTCAAAAACATCTTTATAAGATATATCTAAGAATGTATCTCCATAAGTAACAAAAGCTGGGGAATTTAAGCCTTGGATTGCTTTTTTAACAGCCCCGCCTGTTCCCAAAAGCTTGCTACCATCGTCAGAAATCTTTATCTTCATCTTTGTATCAAATTTTTCAACAAAATTTATAATCATCTCTCCCATATGACCAATAGATAAGACAACTTCTTCAATGCCTGAAGATTCTAAGTATTTAAGTTGAAAATATAAAAAAGGCTTATTTTTTTTAATGTCTAAAAGGCATTTTGGTATTTGTTTTGAAATCTCTCCTAGCCTAGAACCCAATCCTCCACATAAAATGATGCATGGGGGCAAACTCATCAGGAGCCTACAATCTTTGTGCCCTCGAAATCAAACTTAAATCTAACTTCCTCTAGCCCAAAAGATCTCATTTTTGCTCTCAGCTTATCTCTATCATTGGCAAGGAACATTAAGAATCCTCCTCCACCTGCCCCAACGACTTTACCTCCTATTGCTCCATTTTTAATTGCAGCCTCATACCATATATCAATATCTTTGTTAGACATTCCTTTTGATCTTTTCTTTTTATTTAACCAATGTTCATGCATTATTTCTCCGAAATGGGTTAAGTTTCCTGACTCTAATGCATCTTTGCTCCTGTAGCCCAGATCTTTTACATAGTGAAGATTATTCAGCATTTCCTCATCATCTTTTTCGGATTTATCTTTTTGGTCTTTTAAGATTTTGCTTGCGCTTCTTGAAAAGCCAGTGAAAAATAGCATTAAATTTTCTTCTAAGCCAATTAAGGTATCCATCGAAATATCCAAAGGCTTGCTATCAACAGTTTCATCTTTGTTAAAGCTAAATTGTGAAATACCGCCATAAGCTGCTATATATTGATCTTGTTTTCCAATCGGCTCATTAAGCTTTTCAATTTCAATAGTGCATGCCAGTTTCGCAAGATCTTCTTGGTGAATATGTTTTTTTCTATGGGCATAAAGAGCCTTTAATAGAGCTGTAGTAAAACTTCCTGAGGAACCTAAGCCCGTTCCGGCAGGTATGTCAGCTAAAGTGGTAATTTCTATCTGAGGAGTTCTAAGCTCTTCTAGCTTCAAGGCTTCCCTAATAATCGGATGTTCTATATCTGAAACTTTATGAACATTTTCAAGTTGAGAGTATTTCAAATAAATACCTTCTTCAAATGGCCTCATTATGCTCACATATATATATTTATCAATTGCAGCAGAGATTAGAAAACCTCCATGGTCTTTATAGTACGATGAAAGATCAGTACCACCTCCACCTAAACTTATTCTAAGAGGGCTTCTTGCTGTAATCATATCCAGACTCCTTATAAACTTTATCAATTATTTTTAAGACTTCATAAACATCTTTTAATCCAGGATTTGGATCACGATTCTGTTCGATATCTTTATAAAGCTCGTTCATTTCTTTAGCCCATGATTCATCTTTTCCCTCATAACTCCATTCTTCTGCATCTGGTGGCCCCATTTCATCACTCATTTTATAATGAATAATTCTTTCTTTTCCGTAACTTCCCCCAAGACCATTAATATCAAGCTTACCTTTTTTTCCATATATTTCCATTGAAAACATGTTTTTCCATTCTGTACATGAAGCATGCAAAAAAGCTACATTACTATCTTTATTACGCAATATCATAAATCCATTATCTTCAACATCCATGTTCCAGAAATATGTATTTGCGTATCCTGTAACATCTACAAAGTCACCAAGAAACATCCTTGATAGGTCAATTAAATGTGATCCTTGATCGATTATCTCTCCACCACCTGAGAGGAGTGGATTAGCTCTCCACTCTTTCTCATACCCTACTCTCCCGCCATGACCATATCTTGCTCTTATAAACATTAGGCTTCCCAAAAGATTACAATCAACAATTTCTTTAGCTTTAATTATTGATGGGTGGAAGCGATGATTAAATCCTACTCTTATTTTGGAGCTGCTGTCCTTGCTAGATTTAATAACATCTTCAATTTCAAGAAAAGATCTTCCTCCAGGTTTTTCAACAAGTACATGCTTTCCGGCTTCAATAGCAGATTTCGTAAAAAATGAAAGGCTATCATGAAGGGTTGAAATAATTACAATATCTACCTCTTTCATACCAAAAATATCTTTAGGCTCTGTGGATGCGATTGCTCCATGCTTTTTTGCTAGATTTTCTGCTTTTTCTCCATCAATATCGCAGCAAATAAGTAATTTTCCTTTATTTCCAAGGGCATTTGCTCTCTTATTTCCAATTAAACCGCAGCCGATAATTCCAATCCCAAACATTATTTATTTATCACCCCAATCAAAACCTCTTTCTTTTGCAATGATCCTTCTTAAAGAGTAAATATCAGTTTCAGAAAGCTCCTTTAAGTGTTTTGGAAATTCATAATAATCATCCCAAATAGCGCTAATAAGCTTACCTGTAATACCATCACTTAAGGAAGATGCAAGGAAACATACAAGATTGGCACAATGCTCCCCTGATAGTCCTCCATTTTGTTTTTGCTCAAGAGAAATTTCATAAAGCTCCTTACCAACTATTTTTGGTCCAGCTTTTATTATTTCTTCTACCATATTTGTGTTGACAGCTCCTGGAGCAACAGAATTTGCAAAGATATTTTTATCTTTTAGCTCCTCAGAAATTGTTTCAATGAATCTTACTACTCCGGCTTTAGAGGATGCATATGCGCTTAAATTTGGTGATGGTTTTGTTGCTCCTCCTCCCGATAATTGAATGATCTTCCCATAATTATTTCTTTTAAAATGAGGCAAACACTCTCTTGCCATTAATACAGATCCAAATAAATTTATTTCAACTGTTTTTTTCCATTCTTGCCAATTATTATCTTCAAAACTACCCTTGGCTCCTTGAATGCCGGCATTATTTACTAGAATTGAGAATTGATTATACTTTTCTTCAATATTTGCAATTAGTTCTTTGACGTTTTTCTCCTCGGAGATATCGCATTCAAAAAAATCACAAAATGAATCTGTATTACTTAGATTACGCAAATCTAAAGCAGTTTTTTTTAAAACTGATTTATTTCTCCCAATTATTATTACATTTGCACCATTTATTAATAATTTCTTTGAAATCTCATATCCTAGACCGCTCCCACCCCCAGTTACTAAAGCAGTCTTATTTTCAAGATGAAGATTCATAAAATACTATTCTCTATTTTCAAAAACCCAATTATTATCATTCAAAAAATCCACAGTTTTTAATACAGCATCGTTTATTGAGATTTGTGGATTCCATCCAAGTGATTTCAATTTTGAATTATCGAGATGAATAAATGGATTATCTCCAATCCATCCTCGGTCGCCACCAGAGTAATCCAATTCTGGGTTAAGATTTAACTTATTACAAATCCATCCAATTGAATCGTTTACTTGACAATATTCGTCATGTCCTAAGTTAAATATATTAATTTTCTCATTTGATTTATCTATGCAAAGAAGCATAGCTTCTATACAGTCATGAATATATAAATACGACTTCTTTTGCTTACCATTTCCTAGAACATGCAATTTATTTGGATCTTCTGCTAGTTTTTTATAGAAATCATATACATGTCCATGAGTATATCTTTCTCCTAAAATTGAAACGAATCTAAATATCCAACTTTTAAAACCATATCCTTCGCAGTAAGCACTAATCATCCCCTCACAAGCTAACTTTGATGCACCATATAAAGAAGTTTGTATTGGAAAAGGAGCATCTTCGGGAGTAGGTATCAGAGAGGCCTCACCGTAAATGGATCCTGTAGAGGAAAACGCAATTTTATTGCATTTATTTAAATGCATTGCCTCGAGAAGATTAAAGGTTGCAATAGTATTTTGTTCCAGATCTTTAAAAGGATGATCTAAACCAAATCTTACATCAGCATTTGCAGCAAGATGAAAAACAAAGTCAATATTTTTTAACGAATTATTTATCTTTTCTTTGTCTAATAAATCTCCTTCGATAAAAATAAATTTATTATTTTTTTTTGCTTTATTTAAAAATCTAAGCTGTCCTGTTGATAAATTGTCAAAGCCTATTACTTCATTACCTTCGTCTAATAAACGATCAACTAAGTTACTTCCAATGAAGCCTGCTGCACCAGTTACTAGTATCTTCAATTTTCTACCTCGGATTGTTGGCCTTTTGATAGTGCTTGACGATAAACTTCCGCATCCCAATTTAATAGCTCTGATATTGATTCATTTGAAAGACATCTTTGAGTCTGAGAATCATCTAAATTATTTAGAACATTGTAATAACAAATTAACTGTTCCTCCTGAGATTTTGAAAGATCATTGCTTTGAAGAACGCCTAATCCCTTTATAAACAAAAAAGGGGGCTTGCTTTTTCCTTTAATATCAATATTTTCAAGATCTGTAATATCTAATATATATGCTTGAGGTCCTAAAAAAACAACATGATCAGGGAACATTGCCCAAGAAGATTGCAATTTCTGTACCATCTTCTTCGATCTTGCCAAATCATTAATCCTATAATCTTTGCTTGGTTTATAATCATCAATTAGATTTTCCAAAACAGAGACTTTTTCTGAAGTATTTGTATTATCTTTAAAACCTTTTCTTCCTAATGCATTATCAAGATTTCTTATAAGTTCTTGAGCTCTCTCAAGGCTGTCACCACCAACAACTATTCCATGATTCTCAAGAAAGATAACATCCATTTCATTATCATCTTTTACTAGCTCAGATACCGCTTTGGCTAATTCAGCTCCAGGCTTAAAATACTTTACATACCCCCAATTAATAGTGTTTCCTAATCTTTCCTTAATCAGATTGAATGAATCTTCTTGAACTAGATGAATAAGTGAAGAAATTGAGTGAACATGAACCACAACTCTAAAGTTCATCAGTGCATGAAGTGCAGTTTCTATAGATGGTCTTAATATCGATCCATTAAGAGCTTTCTCGTTTATATTAAATTCACCATTCGATAAAGAGGTTTTCATTTTATTTAGATCTAAGGGTATAAAAATTTCTTTATTGAGAGCTTCGCCCAAAGATGTTCCTGAGGCTTTTATCCATAAAATGTTATCTTGTTTCCAAGAAACATTTCCCCCAGCCGCTTGAACTAAAAATGGATCTTTCCCAATAACACTACAAAACTCTTTGATTTCACTAGATAGGTTGCTTGCCATATTAATCCTGAAGTTTTTTAATAATATTCCTCAATTCAGAAAATTCTTGGAAGTAAGCATCAGGTTGAGTTTCACCACTTCCTTTATCAACTCCCTTGTGAATTTTCTGTAATGTAGTTGCATTGATGGAATCTTTTGCTCCCTTAATATCATTAATTGGATTATCTCCGATCATCCAAATAGTTTTATCTTCTGGTCTCATTTTATCTAAAGCCATCTTAAATTGTGCTTCATTAGGTTTATCGAATCCTGCCTCTTCACTCGTAACTATATAATCAAAACTATTTTCTAAACCAAAATAAACAAGTTTTCTGAACTGGATTTGAGCAGTTAGGTCAGTTACGACACAAGCTGGTATTCCCAAAATACGAATATCATCTAATAACTCTTTTACGTCATTAAAAAGTCTTGCATTTGATAGAAAAGTTCTCCAGTAAGTCTGCTCTAAGTCCAGTGCAAGCAAAACTTGAGATCCTAGGCCAAGCATTTCAAGCATTTTTTGCACATATAAAAGCCTACTATGTGATGATCCTTGGCCCTCTAGGCGCAGCTTAACCTTTTTCCTTGATTCATGAAAAGCATTGTTAAATTCTTCCTCTGAAATTGAAAACTTTTTTGTAACTTTTTTTCTGACAGCATCCAGTGCACACTTATGCGGCTTGTCATAAGAATATAAAGTATTATCTGTATCAAATAAAAAAGCACTAGGGAGCTTTGTAAATTTAGATTTATTAATAAGTTT
>MDTG01337594.1_pt1 | contig 10969 bp, 6 predicted proteins | sample 811421 | NCBI WGS metagenome assembly MDTG01 (sample SAMN05326645, study PRJNA326480) | marine metagenome | isolation source: seawater | place: Pacific Ocean: South East | collected 2011 | reverse complement strand
TAACAATAATATTAGATTACATAATTATAAGCATAATTGCATCAATGACAGTAAATTCTATTCTTAGAAATTATGCAAAAAAATATAATATTCTTGTTGACCTTCCCGATAGAAGCAGGAAATTTCATAAAAGACCCACTCCTCTTACTGGAGGTTTAGGTATTTTAATTGCTCTTTTGATTTCGGGCAAATTATATATTGATTTAAATAATCTTACAGGATATCTTCCAGAATTTACTTTTCAATTAATGGTAGTATCAATTCCACTGTTATTAATATTTCTAATCGATGATTTCAAAGATCTGAAACCAATTTATAGAATTTTGCTACAAATCTTTTTATCTATATATATGATTTTTAGCACTGGAGTATATTTAGAATCATTAGGTGATTTATTTGGATTTGGAAATGTAGAACTTGGATTCTTTAGTATTCCTATTACAATTTTTTGTGTTGTTGGAATTATGAATGCATTCAACATGATTGATGGTATTAACGGATTATGTTCTGGATGTGCAATGCTAACATTAATGCTCATAGGTTTTTACTCTGGACTAATCTATGACTCAATGCTAGTACTAATCATTGGCTCAATGATAGGCTTCGTAATATTTAATTTAGGAGTCTTTGGTAAAAAAAGAGGTGTATTTCTCGGAGATAGTGGTTCTAATCTTGTAGGTTTCTGGGTTGCTTGGGTTGCAATATACTCTTCGCAAAGTCAAATATATAGTATTGAACCAATAACAATATTATGGTTCGTTGCAATACCTCTTCTCGACTGCATTGGCTTGATATACTCAAGAACAAGAAAAGGAAAGAGCTGGAGTACTGCTGGTAGAGATCACATCCACCATAAGTTTATGCAAAGTTATTCACCTAGAGGAACTCTTTTACTAATACTCACTATAGCTTTAATGACTGGTGTTTTAGGAATTCTTTGTGAAATTTATTTCACTTCATATATTTCGACATTTTTATTCATAATGTATGCTTGTATTTATTATGTATTCACAGGTATATTCTTAAAAAACTAAATATTAAACTTAGCAACTAAAGTATGTTTAAATTTTTTAAAAAAAAGAAAAAGATAGAAACAGATACAACTCAACAACTATCATTTGAATTGGAACTTAACGCAGCAGTTTTGGCATACGAGGTAGCTAGATCTGACGGGCATATTAGTGGTGATGAATTGTCTGTTCTTATGTTAGAGATAGAAAAAATATCAAAAAAAGTAGGGAGAGATAAACAGGAAATTTTAAATATAGTAAATTCTTATAGCAAGAATAGTGTTTCTTTCCATGAATTTGTAGAAGACATTAATAGAAACTACACAAAAGAGCAAAAAATTTCACTACTAAAAATTATGTGGGAAACTGCTTACGCTGATGGAAAGCTGGATGTTGACGAGGAAAGATTAGTAAGACGTGTTGCTAACTTAATTAGGATAAAAGATATTGAAGTATTAAAATTAAAAAATAATGCCAAACATTAATATTCTATAAAGCTAGCATTTTCAACTAAAAAATTTTCTGAACTACTCCTGTCACATTTTCCAGGATAATGTTCTATATTCTCATCGTATAAATCATTTCCAACAAATGTAAACATTTGTAGCAATATTACACATTTCTCCAAATCACTGACTCTTGAGTCTTTATAAAGTTCTTGGCTTAGTGATTTAAAGGTTTTTCTTTCTGATCTAATTTTTAAATTTTTTTTATCGTCAAGAGTAATGAAAGACGATCTTAATTCATCATTTTCTACTATAGAATCCCACTTTATACGATTAGTAGATTCACCAGGATCACCACTTTTTGCAAAGTTAGTCCAGAATCTCATCATATTTTTTGAAGTAAAGTATTTTGATTTTCCCGCTGGATATATTAGGTCGGATAATGGATATCCGCCCACAAGTTTAGCATTTCCTGCTAATAGTGGTATTTCTGTGGCGTGGGCTGCTCCGATAAGTTTTTTAAAGTCTGCAACAACGTATCTTCTGTGATCATCCCAATCATATCTATAAGCGTAAAGATTTTTGTTGCCTGACCTATATAAGCCCTCCAGCGGAATATCAACACCTCTTATTTTCCAAGCTGAACTTCTATAATAATTAAATGCTTCAAATGCATCCTCGTCCTTTAGAGAGACTTTAGGTATATTTAATGCTGAGCCAAGTGGAGAAAAATTCAATTCTACAAAATATTCTGCAGTACCCAGCCACAACTTAACCTCATCTCGATTTGAACCAGCAATTGTTGGAACTTTATTAACAAAGTCTGCACTAAAGAGTGCATTTCTTAAACCAATTTTAGGAATGACAATGCCATCGGATGTAAGCAAAGGTATTTCTTCATAAGTTTTTCTATCAGAATAATATTGAAAAAAGTCTTTCGTTGATAAACTTAGTAGGATATTTCTAATCTCTTTATTTGTATATGCATCTTTTTTTTCAGATTTATCATTAATGATTTTTTTTACTATTTCAGAACTAGTATAAGATGAAGTGGATGATTTTTTTTCTTGTAAGAATGCATCTTTAGTATTAATTGAGGTTGTATAGCCAGACATAGCTATTGCTTTATGAAATAGTCCTTTGGCTTTATCAGATACTAATAATGAGAAAACATTATGACCACCAGCTGATTCGCCAAAAATTGTAACATTTTGTGGATCGCCGCCAAACAGAATTATATTTTCTTTAACCCAGTTAAGTGCGGCTATTATATCTAAAGTTCCAAAATTTGATGTTTTATTTATGCCACTTTGAAGATCTTGTATTGATGGGTGATAAAACCAACCAAATGGGCCTAATCTGTAGTTAATCCTGACAACAATCACATCATGTTTTCTTATCATTTTTTTAAAATCATATAAGTCTTTTAATCCAGATGTATTTCCTCCGCCATGAATCCAGAACATTACAGGAAGAAGAGAGGATTTCTTTTTAGATGGTGCTGAAATGTCTAGATATAGACAATCCTCAGTACCAACAAAAGAGCCCTCCCCGCCAGGTCCACCCAGAGAAGACGGTCTTTGAACGCAATAATTATCATCTTTTTTATATACTAAGCTTTTTGGATTAATGACTTCAACAGGAGCCTTCCATCTTAATTTACCAACAGGCGGCTCAGCGTAAGGGATATCATCCCAATATAAAACTTTTCCTTTTTTATAACCATCAACAATGCCAGAGGAGGTTTCTACCACATAATCTGAAGATGATTCAAATGAAGTTAACAATAAAAATGTGAATGTAAAAAATTTAGATGATTTCAAAGTTATTTTTAAAATTAAAAATGCAGGTTAATATTATATATTATTTTATCGGGATGTAGCGCAGTCTGGTAGCGCACTACACTGGGGGTGTAGTGGTCGTCGGTTCAAATCCGGCCATCCCGACCATCATCAATTTAAAAAAGATTTAGTTTTATTTGAAGGATTAAATTTCAGTTTGTTCCTTTTTGTAATTATAAATTTTTCTTTTGTTTTTGGATTTCTTCCAAAACGTTGAGGAGAAGTATGATTATAAAACGTGCCGAAGTTAGATAACTTTATTTTAAACTTTGAAGAATTATGTATTAGATTTCTTATAAAAGAATCTAAAAGTAGTTTGCTTGTTGATTTAGAAATTAGAGCCTTGGTAGTGATATTGTTAACAATACCCTTCTTACCAAGGCTCATTTGACTAGTTACTTATGTAGACGTCCCAGTACTTGTACTTGTACTTGTGTCTGTATCTGTTCCTGTTCCTGTTCCAGTTCCAGTTCCAGTATCAGTACCTGTTCCTGTTCCAGTATCTGTCGCAGTATCGGTATTAGTGTTCGTCGCTGTACCTGTGTCTGGATCATCATCAAGACCACCAACGTCTCTAATGGAAACTGTTATTTCTTGTGTTGAAGTAACTCCATTTGCGTCAGTTGCTGTGACTGTTGCAGTAATATCATATGTACTTCCATCATAAGGAAGGTTCTCAGGCGTTGTTGATTGTGCCTCATAGTCTGCAGCCACAACAAACGTTAATACACCTGCTGATGTAATAGCAAGATCAGTACCAGAAATTGCAAAGGTTACTGGTGTTGCTAAATCAGTAGCAGTAACAGTACCAACTGCAGTTGTACCCTCATCAACAATAAATGTTGAAGCTGATGTAAATACAGGTCCTACTGTATCAGTAACATTAACTGTTCTTGTTGCAGTTCCAACATTTCCAGAAGCGTCAGTTGATGTATATGTGATTGTGTATGCTCCAACAGTGTCAGGATCAACAGTACCTGTTGAAACAACTGTTACTGCACCAGATGCATCAGTTGCTGTTGCACCAGCATCTGAATATGTTCCACCAAACTCGACTGTTGCTGGATTGTCACCGGTAACTGTTATAACAGGGGCTGTCGTATCAACAACGTTAACTGTTCTTGAAGCTGTCGCAGTATTTCCATCCTTGTCTGTCGCAGTGTATGTAATAGTATATGATCCTACAACACCGGTATCTACTGTACCTGAAGAAGTAACCGGAGTTTCACCATGAAATTCGTCAAAAGCTGTAGCACCTGGATCAGTATATGCTGTTCCCAATTCAACTGTGTCAGGATTATTGCCATTAAGAGTAATTACAGGTGGTACATTATCATTATATCCGTCGTCAGTAACATTTGAAATTACTGCAGCGCCGACTAATGCAATTAGTGCTTTTTGAATAGCACTAAGCTCAGCTGCAATTTCTTTTAGACGAGAAGGATTCTGAGTACCTTCTTGCTCTTGCATTAAATAAGCTCTTCTATCTTGAAGTTCGGCAACACCCATTTGACCTATACGAGCTTCCATCTCGCTGAGCGTTTCAGAACTAAGATCAGTGGCTAACCCCAAACTAACCAACGTTAAACTAAATAAATAAAATTTTTTCATAGCTATATCCTCTAATTATTTTTTGCTACATGGAGATATATTCACATAAGTTAAAAGCAAATACAACTCCGGAAAGGAATGATACCCCATTTTCTTATAAAAATTCAAAGAATTTATGTGTTTTTTTTAACTTTTTTTAATTTGAGTTAGTAAATGTGTGTTTTTGACACACATTTTTATATTAATTAATTGGCTTAAATTTTACTAAAAGATCAAAAAGACTGTTTTTTCTGACAAGTTTTGCTGCTGGATCTTTTGTTAAAGGCCTCCATGAATAATTAATAAGACTCCCATATATAGGTATATTAAAGAACAGTCCTTTATCAAAAGATCCCTCACCGAATTGTTCAGCAGTAACATTTGTATTAGATGCAAACACTCCAAACTTTACGCCGTTCTCAAAAGACCTTGAAAACTCAATTGTAGAACCAACGTCGCCTGCCAAGTATTCTCCATAAGAAATTTTCATATCAAAAGGTACTATTCCATAATTTCTATAATTAAAGTTAATGTGACCAGTTATATTTTGATAATCTAATGTGCCAAAGCCCCAATTGTAGTCTCTTTTTTTCACATCAAAAATCTCCAAACCAAAAGAATAATTAGTATCATTTTTATAATATAAATATTCGAATCCATATCCAGAAAACATATCCTCCAATATTCCAGCTGAAAACATAAGATGGTGATTTTTGTATGGTGTAAGAAAATAATCGAACTGAGCTCGGCCAATCAAAATGCCCTCATCTATTGTTTTAAGATATTCTTTGACATCAGATCTCACTTGTGCAAGATAGATATCAGTTGGTGGAAATCTTAAATCATCAAAATTATCGGCTAATGAATATTTCAAGTTTGCGTGAAATAAAAAATTATCGCGAATAACATATTCGCTATTATTCTCTATCAGCACAGCTCCTTTAAAAAATTCCTCCCTAGATGCTATAAAAGGCCTCAGTTTAAGTTGAAAAGAACTATCAAATTTACTTGATTTTTTTCTTTCATAGATTAATTTTGAGTCCTCTTCAAAATTACTGTCAAACTCTTTTACTGCGTCTAAATCAACAATTTTTAAATTTTTCTTTATATCTTTTTTTATGTTTGCATCTCTTGAAGACTCATAAATTATTTGTTCTACTATTTGCAAGTTTGGATGTGTAAATTGTGTTAACTCTAATCCTATTGAGTTTGCTCTCTCGACAATCTTATTGACTCCAATACCATTGTTCTCAAGGTTTTTAATTAGCTTAAGGTACTTGCTATCATTTTCGTTAACCTCTGCTTCCTCATAGGTATATTTACTATATGATTTCTGTGGATTATTTTTGTAACTAAATCTCAGTGATGCAAAATTCCCTCTTTCAAAAGACAAACCAATGACAAAATTTTCGTTAACAGAAAAGTCAACGCCGATGGAATATTCACTTTCAGGCTTTTCATATTCTATTAGTCCAGTCGTAAGAGTTGTATCTCTTTCAATTTTCAGAAGTGTTTTTGAATTAAGACTTATTGATGCGCCGAAAAAAGGAGATATTTTTTCCCCAGAAAAATACCTTGATGTATCGAATTCGCCACCTATAGAATTAATATTTTCAGCATCTGATGGTCTGTTGTTGAAGCCATCATTAATATAACCAAGAGGATTTTTCAATCGGTCAACTGCACCATTTAAAGTACCCCAACCAAGTCCATAATGCATATCTATATTATTAATAGCATAGCTGGTAACAACATACTCTGAACTGTAATAACCTGTTCCAGCTATATCCATAATACCAACAGCAACTGCTGGCAGAACATCCTGCTCCTTTAACCTAAATTTAACGTTAAACCCTTTATCCTTGTAATCTTGAAATTCAAATCCTGGATACGGTAATCCTTGAATATTTGTATAAAAAAATGAAGCTTCAAGCCATTCATAGGGATTAGACGTTAATGTTATCTTTTGATCAGGAGTCCCATCATGAAAAGTAATCCCATGAACTGCATCATCAAAGAATCTTGCAGTAGGTGTGTTTATAAGTCCGACAATTCCATGATTGTTATATGTGTTGTACTGAAAACTATCTGCAAAGGAATATATAGGAAAACATAAAAATATGAGGTAAAAATATTTAGGGCACTTCATAAATTAATCCCCCTTTAAACCAGACAATTTGCAATTATACAAATGATTTAAGTTAATTATTATTATTAATAGATGATAAAGATGCCAACGCAATACCAATGTTGCCTAAAATAGATACATATGCTTGAGCCGCAAGTCTATTAGATGTTGTTTCATCGATGGCTCTTGGCACAAAGATAATAGAGCCAGGATATAATTTCAACTGATTTGCAGGGTTGTTTTGAAATAAATTATTTCTAACTGAAGTTCTTTGTGTATCTCCATTTGGATGAAGAACATAAATTGCTTTCTCATTGGCGGTATCTTTTATACCTCCTGAACCAGAAATATAATAATCTAGATTTTCGTCGTCAACATACTTTAAAGCTCCCTCATAAGAAACCTCACCATAAATGTATATGTGGCTTGGCTTTTCTGGAATTGTCAATTTGTCACCATCTCTGATAATTTGAGAATTTGAGTTATCCAATAAGTCTACAACTATTCTTCCATTCGGTATGGTATTAGCCAATGTTTCAGTAAGTTCAATAATAGAAGATAAGTCTGTACTACCAGTAGGATTTTTCTGGCTTGCTTGAATAATATTATCGATAAAGTCATTATACAAAAGCTCTTTAGCCATTTTGTTTATGGTCAAAGCTCTAGCATTTTCATAAACAGCACCAAATGGATATGCATTTTCAGTATAACCACCAGATTTATCAATAATATCATTTATTGATTCTCCCTCGGCGACTAAATATCTTCCAGGTCTTAAGACGGCACCTTCAATGTTTATTGATCTTAAAGAATATTTCCTAATAAAAATTTTATCTGCATCTTCGGCTAAAATATCATCAAACTGTTTGAAATTACTTATTGGGAGAGATTTAACTTGTCCATCAAGAATCCTGTCTAAGAAAATGTTTCTTACATCTGCTAAGTTAGTCAAACCTCCAGCGTATGCAAGTGCCTCAGATAGATTTTGATTATCATTTAACTCATATCTTGCTGGAATTTTTACTGCACCATCTACACTAACTATTTTTTTTATAGGCTTTACAAATATTACGTCACCAGAATTTAATTGAATATTATTATCATATTCTCCAGTTATAAGCACATCATACATATCTAAAGTTGCTACAACCTCTTTATTTCTTATCAAATTAATTTCACGATAACTGCCATATTCATTAATTCCTCCAGCTACTGCTAACGCATGAAGCATGTTTGAGTTTCCGCTAATCGTATATATGCCTGCTTTATATGCATTTCCTGAGACCAACACGTTTATATCTCTTATATTAAATAAACTTACAAAAGTTTCTGTGCCAACGAAAGCTTCTCTTACTTTAGCTTTTATTAAAAGACTTGCTTCATTTAATGACAAACCAGCTAATTTGATTTTGCCAACGTCTGGTAAGTTTATTGAACCATCTCTTTTTATTTGAAGTTGTTCTTCAAGATCTTTTTGGCCTATTAATTGAATATCGAGAATATCTCCAAAATCAAGGATGTAAGATGAGCTCAGATTTGGTTCATTTATTGGCATAAAGGTGGATTGATATGTACTAAAGAAATCGCTGCCAAAAAGAATTAAATCATCAGCATCAAATTCACCATCTTTTTCTTTTGCTAATTGTTTTTCAAGAAATAACAGATCTTCCTCAAGCCTTTTTTTCAGATCTTCGAGATTCTTTTTCTCAAGCTCTGTTTGTGAAGTTATACCTCTATATACCGACTCTTCTTGTAAACTTCCACTTTCAGCTCTTTTTAGAACTTCCTCTTGCATACTCTTTGGAAGGCTTTCAAGAAAATCTTTATCGAGCTCCTGAGAGTTAATTGCAAAAGAAGAAAATAAAAAAATGGTTAAAATAAGTATCTTCATGCGGTAATTCTACTTGATTTAATTTTGATTATAAAGAAAGAAACATAAAACATAGTTTTTGATTAAGTTACTTGCTATATCCAGGTATTTCAATGGAGCCTATTGAAAAAGCTATGTCTGTAATTTCTTTGATGACTTGATTTACTTGCAAATCTGTAATTGTTGATGTGCTGGATTGAAATATAAATCTAAATCCTATTTTAATTTCATTTATTTTTTCATTTTTGTAATAATCAAAAACAAATACTTCTTTAAGTAAATTATGTTCATAATTTAATATGTTCTTTTCTAATATTTTGCATTTTGAAAAATCTTTTATTGAAAATGAAAGGTCTCTATTCGAACTGGGGTATTCCGATATTGGCTTATAATTTTTATCTTTAATGTCTTCTAATAATATCTCATCGTAAGAACTATCAAAGTCTAATAATGAATCAATTTCAAATTCACAAAAAAAGATTTTATTTTTTGATTTTGAATTAAGGTTATCTCTAGAGATTTCCTCTATTAAAAATGCGTCTGGTCTAAATTTGTTTAAAGCTTCTATTAAATAATTTTTTGTAATTTTTTTAGAAAAATCTATATAGTTTTTGTCAATTCTACCGCTAGCAATTAATCCAATAGTTTTCTTGCCAAACTTTCCCCCTTTTGTATTTGAATACACATCAGATATTTCAAATAATTTAAGGCTATCCTTTTGTCTTCTTTCGTTAAATAACAAATTATTAACCAAAGAATACTTAAGTCCTGTTCTTAAATATTTTCTATTAGAATCTAGAGGATTATCTACTCTCACAGAGTCTGCACAATTCTCAATTACAAAAGGATTGTTTATAACCTCATAAAAACCTTGATCAATTAATATTTTTTTGATCTTTTTTTCTTTAGAATCAGGTTTAATAATATTTGCAATAGAGATATTAAGCGATTCTGATTTGATGTTATCGTATCCTATTGCCCTAGCAACCTCCTCTGCTAGATCATTAATTGTGTTTATATCATTTCTATGTGTTGGGACTTTTATTTTGCCTTCTGATAATTCAAAACCTAGTTTACTTAAATATTTTATGCATTTATTTTCATTAATTTCAGTACCTAAAATCTTATTAATTTTCGAAGTATCTAAGGGTATAACTTTGTGTGACTTTTGAGTGTAGGATTGACTCAGAATTTCAACTTTTTTTATTTGTGTATGTCTTTCAACAATATTTATAAATCTTCTTAATACATAGTCATGTGAATAAGGATCAGTATTCCTTTCAAATTTGTATGCAGCATCAGAACTGATGTCGTGTTTCAATGATTTTCCAATAATGACCTCAGGATTAAAATGAGCGCACTCAATAATTACAGATTTTGTATTTTTATTACATGCAGTATTTTTACCGCCCACGACACCAGCCAAATTAATAATTTCATTATCATTATCAAAAAATACCAAGTCTCCTTCAGAAACATTAATTTTTTTATCTAGAAGAGTCTCGAATTCGGTTTCTTTTTTTAAAATGTCTAATGTCAAAGGGGCTTTTACCTCAGAAGAATCATAACAATGAGTAGGTTGGCCCGTTTCATAAGATAAAAAATTGGATACATCCGTAAAAAAGTTTATTTTTTTAATATCCAGAGTAGAAAAATAATCATCCAAGAAGTCTTCATAACTTTTTGGAACTTTATCTATTTCAATCTTTAAAAAAGATATGTTACAACAACATTCTTGTGCTTTATTAACAAATTCAAACTTAAAAGATGGTATCTCTTTTTGATAAAACTCATGTTTTTTTTCTATGTCATAAAAGAGTCTTAAATCTCTTAACAAGCCATCTATTGAAAGACAGTCTCCTCTGTTTGGAGTAATATCAATATCAAAAGTTTCATCAGAAATCTCGTGCTCATGTCCGAGTTGGAATAATTTTTCTGACAATTCTTCGATGTCAGGCTTAGGATTCAAATAACAAGCAATATGTTTATATGATATTTTCATTTAAATTGATTTAAAAAATCTAAATTAGATTTATAAAAATCTCTTATATCTCTAACACCAAATTTCAACATCGCAATTCTTT
>MDTG01262735.1_pt1 | contig 10969 bp, 7 predicted proteins | sample 811421 | NCBI WGS metagenome assembly MDTG01 (sample SAMN05326645, study PRJNA326480) | marine metagenome | isolation source: seawater | place: Pacific Ocean: South East | collected 2011 | reverse complement strand
CTCCTATTTTAATTTCTTTAAATATTTGTTTCTTTTTAAAAAGTTTGGCAGACTCAAAACTTCTTTTCTTTTTAATGAAAAGGCTATCCCATTTGGTTTTATGTTTGCATCTACTCTACCTAAAGATAATTTTTTATTTTTAGGTATATACTTTTTTGCTTTTAATACTGTGAAAGTTTCATTTGGTGTTTTTCCTCTTCTTAACTTTGGTGGTCTTTTTTTACCAAATTTTACAGTTTGCTTTTCAAGGTCTACTTTTGGATATACTTGTCCTTGTCTCCAGCTTACTACCTTTGGATATATCTTTTCATCTACAAGAGAGCTTTCAGTATCTGTTCCGCCTTTATTCGGTAGAATAATTGGGATAAAAGGTAACTTTAGCTTTCTAGTTGGCTTTGTTGGCTTTGTTGATGGTTTTCTGCCTGTGGTAGTAGTTGTCTTTGTGGCTGTTTTAGTGGCTGTAGCTGTAGCGGTCTTTGTAGCTGTCTTTGTAGGTGTTGATGTTACAACTCCATCTCTAACAGTTATATTTTGGTCTAGCCTAGTTGGAATATTGATTTTTGATTTAGTAGTGTTAGGCACTTTGGTTGTAGTTATGCTTTTTAGTTTTGTTTGCGTAGGCACAGCTTGAGGTGTCTGTGTAGTTGATGGTGTCATAACTATATCAGCACTCTTTCCGCCTTTAGGTACACTTGTGCTTTTGCCACTTGGCGACATATCCATAAATGAGCCAGAGCCTACACCTATAGCTGCTGGGGTTTTTGAACCTATAGAAACAGCATCTGTAAATTGTTTATCTAAATCCCTAGTAACATTATTCTCTAGTCTAAACCTAGTTACTATATCTTTATTTATATCTTTATAATCTTCTAATGCTTTAGTTTTTGTAAGAGGTGTTATTAAAGGGTTTGAGTCCATTTCTTTCAAAGCACTTTGAACCAATTTGTTATCTAAGGTTTGAGAGTACCCTCTTTTAAATTTTGTGTTTGCTATCCAGTCTAAAAAGCTGCTTGGCGTATCTGAACCAATAGCTGGTATTTTAGCTATTTGAGTTGACTGTAAGGCTTTAGGTGAAAATATATTATCAAAGTTTGCTGTCACAGCTTTAGTTGCTGTTGTTGTGCTTGGCGGTGACTTTGAAAATTCTTGAGCTGTTTGTGTCGCTGGTTTTGATGCCTGTGAAGCCTCTTTGCCTGTTTCTGATACTTTCACCGCCTGTGAGCCTTTGGCGGTCTCTGCTGGCGTTCTAGCAGATGCTGGAGCTGCTGGCTTGTTAGGTTGAGGTGGCTTAGTCGTGTTATAAAAATCATCAAAGCTTTTATTATTTTTAAAATAATCATCTAACTCATCAAAGATTTTACTTGTATTAAATTGAGGATTTTGATTTCCTGTATTGTCTAAGCCTCTTAATAAAGGGTCTATGTTTCCAGACTCTGAACGCTTTAAGTTCTTCCCTAAATAGTTACGCCAAAGTTCATCTAGTTCTTGGCTATTCCACTCAAACTTTCCTTTTTTTGTTTTTCCTAATTTATACGACTCCGCTCTAGCTATAATTTTTTTAAAATATTCTTTTACTAATCCATCAGAAATAGATTTAAACTTAGAGGGGTCTTTATTTATATCTTTTAAAGAATCAAAAAGACCTTTTAATAAATACTGTATATGAGCTTGAGATTGTACATAGTCAGAAGCTGATATATCACCTTTGTTCTTTGCATCATCTAGCCATTTTAAATAATTGCCTATTTGCATTTTTCTAATGTTCTTTAGAGAATAACCTCCTATAGCTGCTAGGTCTTTCTCAGACCACTCTGTGGCTTTTGTTATTTTTAGCTCTGTGGTCTTTGGGTCATAAGTAATACCTTGCCGTACCCAGCCACCTGTATTAGCTGGCGTATTTAGGTCTAATTCGTTTACCATACGCCCTGTAGGTTTATTTATATAATATGCTCCTAGCTCTGTGGTCTTTCCAGTAGAGTCTGCCAACGCTCTAAGCTCCATAGCTTTCTTTCTGTCTGCTGGGTCTAGCCTAGATAAAACAGTTAAAAAATCTTTGTATTCATTTTTAGATATATTTGGCAAAACATTGTTTACAATATTTTTAGTAGATTTATTTGAAAATAAACTTTTAGTAAGTGCTTTTGCTGAGACTGTAGCACCTTGCTTAGCTGTTGTCATTGGTACTAATAAAAAAAGTGCATATAAGGCATTTATGCCTACTTTAGATTTACCTATTTCTAACTCTGTTATATTTTTAGGGTCTGCTGCAAGTTTGTAAAACCCCTCTGTCATAACTGGCGTTCCATCTTTATCAAAAGCCATTTTAAAACCTTGTCTTTCAGAGTCTGCTCCTAAAAATGACATATAGTTCCAGCCTGTATTTATTGCTCTTGAGGTTTTTTCTAATAAATAAGGTTTTGTGTTTCTAAGCTGATTACCAGCTATAATATTTATGCCTTGTGCAACAGTTCCTCCTAAACCATCAAACATTGGAAATTGCTCGCCTTTTGGTGAAGCTATAAACTGAGTCTTACCTTTTTTTAAAACTAAAACTCTGTCTGTTTTTCTGTTTGTTTCTTTTACACTTGCAAGCTGTTCTGCTGTTGCCTTAGATTTATCTACCCAGACATAATCATCTGAGTTAGCAAAAAATATGTCGTTAGCTTTATTCCCTATTGCTAAAGCTCCGCTTGTAACGTATGATTTTAACTCATCATTTTTACCTTGCCAATAATTATCTAGCTCTTTATAGGGTATAGTTACTTTTGATATAACATTATTAGTTCCCTCTTTTATGCTTCCGCCTCTATAGCTACTAACAAAGTCTAATATAGCCTCTGAGCTATTATTTAGAGCCTGTTTAGCTGATTGTGGAATAAGGTCTAATGGCGAGCTACTAACGCTATTAAATAAATTTGATTCATAGGCTAATAGTTTCTTTTCTTGATTATCTCTTTTTTCAATATAACTTTTTAGTGCTGCTGATAGTTCTTTTGAATAGGGTTGGTTTTTTTCTTGAGCTTCTTTTACCTCTTCATAAACTTTTTCTTTAGCCGTGTTTTGTTTTACATAAGCCTTGATATCTAAAGTCATACCATTGTATTTATTATAATAAGCTTCCCACTCTGCTTTTTTTGAGCCTTGTAAATATGATGAAAAGTTTTCATTTAGTTTATTTACACTATCTGGTATTTTAGAGAGATAATTCAATACAATATTATTATTTTCTCCTACTGTGGGAACAGCTGGAGCTAAACTTGGATTATTTTCTCTATACCCATTTAGTTGTGGTACTATTTTTTGCAAGCCTTTATCAATAACACTTGCTATATCTTTACCTAGCTCTATTGCATTTTTGTCTGCTGATTTTTTATCACCAGCTGCAACATTGTATAAATTAGTTGCTGTTTCTTTTATTGAGGCAAAAGATGCTGTTACTGCTTTATTTCTATCTAAGGCTTCTTTTTGCAGCTCTTCATCTGCAAATATAATTGCTGATAACTCTTCTTGCTTTTTATTACTAAGACTGTCAAAGTATTTTTGTTTTTGTGCCTTAGTTGCTATAGAGCCAGCAACTTGAGCCTTAAACATATCTAATGCAGAGGCTGGTTGTAAACCCTCTTTTATTTTATCTATTTCTTTTCTTATATCTTCTTTTGGGATTAATTCAATTTCATTCCATTTTTTACTTGTAGGTAACATAAAATTACCCTTACCATCTACAGAATATAAAACTGCATCATAGTTATCTCCAGCAACAGATTCTAGTGCTTTTATTTGCTCTGGCTTTGCTCCATAAGCTAATAGTGCTTCTTTTGTAGTGTTCCACTCTGATTTTTGTTGTACTTTGTTCCATGTTTCAAAAGTTTCTGCGTTATAAGGCTTTGGCAACCCTTTAGATGACTCTAACAGCTTCTTTTCAAGCTCTAAAGCCTCTGAGGATGTTTTAGGAGCATAAGAGCCTATAGGATTCTCTAGTGAAGCATCAACTACTGGAACACCTGTTAGGGGTTTACTTTGTGCTGACTGTTCAACTTTTTTTTCTGCTAACGCTAAATTGTCTATTAGTTTTATTTCTGGAGCTTTTAGTTGTTGCTTTGGTGTAAGCTTGCCAGAAGCAGCTTCAACTTTTTTTTCTGCTTCTGCTGAGGCTTCAACAAGCTTTGAAGCACTTTCTGGTGTTGAGGGATATCTTTTACTTTGAGCTATTAAATACGCTGATGTTTTATTTAAGTTATTAACTTTTGGGATTATCTCCGACAAATTAGATGAGCTAAAGTTATTTAGCATTGTGCCTTGTTTGTTCAGTTCATTTACGGTTTTATTTAATTCAGCCTCTTTAGATAATAAATCTTGATACTTGCTCCATATATAAGTATCTTCTTTCACTACAGGTCTACCAGAAGCTTCTGCCAGAAACAATTTATAAGCATTTTCAAAAGCTTTATTTTGAGTATTATAATTAGTCTCTACTTTTTTATATTCTTGCTCAAATGTTTTATAGGTACTATCATACTCTGCCAGCTGTTCATTAACTTTGTTTTGTAATTCTATGTGTTTTGAAGCTTGAGAATTATACATCTGAACAGGTATATTTTGAGTTGATGATGTTGCGATTTCTGGTACAGGGTCTATTGTTGTTTGAGGCGGAGCTACAGCTGCAAAAGGAATAGATGTTTTTTCTTTCTCTAAAGCTTCTCTGTCTTTATTGAATTTAGCTAAATCTTCTAAATTATCAAACCCTTTTGACCCTTGAGTATTTAGTGCTTCTTCTTTCTTTGAAATCTCTTCAACTTTTACCTTTTCCGCTTCACTTGCCTTTGCCTTGTTGGCTTCTGATATCTGGCTTAATGTTTGTTGAGGTTTTGGAGCAAAGTACACCACTCTAGTTTCAGTCGCAGCAACTGGCGGTTGTCCAGAAGATTGTTCTTCTAAAAACCTATTGTCTGCATTAGCTGTATTGTTTTTAACTAAAGTGACTCGCTCTTTTACTGCTCTGTCTTGTTTATTTATTGCCATTTATTTATCTTGCATCTGTAATGTAAATTTTGTCTGTTGCTATAGCTCTACCAATTTTATATGTTCCTATTGTTGCAATATCCCCTGATGCGTTTACATAATATTCTTCACCAATGGTTAATCCAGATAATCCATCTATAACCGCACCAACTGAATATACAGTTACACTTGCACCTTGATTTCCCCCTTGTGTAACATACCCAATTAAAGCATGAATGTTATCTGGAATTGCAAATGCAACTGCATGGAGTTTGTTATTTGATGTTCCATCTAACGCTGCGTTACTATGAGAATTTAAGGTAAATACAACACCTGTGCTTTGGTCTTTCCAAACACCAAAGCTTCTAGTTTGGTGATTATGATAACTCTCTAAGGTATCTTGATAATCATAATGTTTAAATGTTGTGGGGTCAATTAATTCAGAAGATGCATTAAATGACCACTCAAAAATTTCTGCACAAAATGCACCTTGATAATCATTTGGACATAAATTTCTATCTTGCATACCTTTATTATGCCAATAATATTTATATGGACTTACAGTATCATCAATATATAGATGTCCTGTATCTGGAGAAAGTGCATGAGAACAATATTTCCCAGAGACATTATCACGAGTTTCATCTGTTATTAGGTTTTTTAATGAACCTTTACCAACTTCAACAGGTGCTCCAGTAAAGCTTGTTGTATCACCTTTTATATGAAGAAAATAATGGTCTATTACGTTTGTAGAACCAGAACTCATTACCCATATATAAGAATCGTGTTCTGGTACAAAAATTGGTCTTTGTTTAATTTGACCACACATAATACTTGAACCAGATGTACTAAAAGTACCACCAGATATATCATCAGTAATACCGCTATTACCATGTACAAATGCAAGTTTATTACTAGAATAATCATTATTACCTGAGTTATAGTTTTCAGCTATTCTCATTTGAAAAAATCTACACTCACCACCACTTTGATATGTTCTATTTAAAATAATAAATGTTTGTGCTACATTATCCCACCAAACACTTATATCAAGCTGGTCATACCAATTTTGCTTTAAATAATCTGTACCCTGACTAGTTGTTAAATCTCTTGCAAATTGATTATATACTGAACAAGTATCACTTGTTGATGGTGTGGCTGAAAAACTGCATTGATAAGATTTAAACCATCTAAAAGCACCATAATAATTACCACCGTCATATCCTTTGAAGAATATCCACATTCTATTTGCATCTGATGTTTGTTGTGCATAAACATTTGATTCAATAGCCATAACTCTATATGTATTAGTGCTACTACAAGAACCATTTGCAGAACAGACGTGCCAGTCATGCAATAAAGTTTCAGTACCAATAACCAATGTATTATTGTTTATATTTACTGCTATAGGTATAGACCAAATTTGACCATCATTATTATTACACCCACTATAAACAAAAATATATGTATTTACAGAATTATCATGCTCTAATCCATATCTATCAAATGAATGACATTGTTCACTTGTACTTATTGTATTTGAGGTTTGTGTATATCCACTAGAAGCATGATTTGCCCACTCATTAGAGATACATTGTCTCCCCCAATTTGAAAGTGTGCCACTATTTTCTTTAACTACATCAACATACATATGGGTATCACAAGTTGCTTGATTTGCAGCATCATAATCCCTGTACACTACAACTTGAGCATCAACATTTTCATTATAGATTGAAGATACCCAATCTATATTTGTTGTTGAACCACCAGTAGAGCCTTGTGATAATGATAACTGTGATACTGCATCTTGTTGTGCAACAATATTTCTAACTGTACCATTAGCTTCAAGACCTACCGCTCCAGCCACTACGCTTTGAGCTGTTGTGGCTGTAAAAGCTCCAGCAGAAGCTGGAAAATTCCCAAATTCTAAAGCTGTGGCTGTCTGGTTTACAGTTAGTACCTGTCCAGATGTTCCTGAACCTAAATCTATTTGGGTTGCATCTGTAATGCCTATTTTTGAAAAACCTAATGCACTACCAGAGCTTTTTAGAAACTCACCAGCTGTACCACTATCATTAATATTTTGTATACCTACATTCCCAAAGGTTAAGGCATTAGCTCCAGAATTTATTTGTGCTAATTGACCAGCTAGAGGCGTTTGTGTTCCTCCGCTTGTTACATCTATTTGTGTTAATGGGTCTATAAAATCATAAGATGCTGCCGTACCAGCTCCGTTTACTTGCATAATTTTATTTCCGTTCCCTGTAAATGCTGCTACAAATAATTCTCCAGTAACATCTGGTAAAGTTAATGTTCTATCTGCTGTTGCTGTTCCAGATAATGTGTGTCCATAAGTATTTCCAGAATTTATTTTTAGTGTGCCAGAAAAGGTTTCACTTGCTCCCACTACACAGCTACTTGCACTTAAGCATGGCGTGTTTTGCATTGATAGCGTTAATGCTATTGCAAATAAAGCGACTCCAAAAGCGACTTTCGCTGTTATTATATCTGGTGAAGCTTCACCAAACTTTTTAAATATTCCATAAATCATAATCATATACTCCTTATATATGAAATTACGCTAGGGCATAAAGATAACCCTATAACGCTTCCCATAATTGCAAACATTGTGTAAAACGTTGCATCTTTTGTTATTTGTTTCGTTTTCATTTAAAATTGTTCTCCAAATTGCTTTATTCCAGCTGCTATCATAACAACTAAAAGCCATACTATTCCAAACCATATTGGTAAAAACCCTTGAGATATCGCAAATAGAACAGGCAAACCAGCTGCAACAATAGATATCAACAGGCTTCTTGATGATATAAAGACTAATCCTCCTAAAATCAAGCCAATAGGTGTAAATAGCATTGAGTACCAGAAATTACTAGGTACTCCAAAGCCAGATGGCTGAGAGTAATACTCTGAGCCAAAAGCGTTATTGTTAGCCGTAGGTGTCGCAAAAGGATTACCGTCTCCAAAGAAACTAGGTGACCAGCCTGTATAACCTGTTGGAATATCTGGTATATCAGAAGCTGATGTTAACACAACAGAGCCTATGCTAGTTGAAAGATTAGTTTGGCAACTGTGTGTATTATATGTACCAGAATTGCCTAATGCTCCAGAGTAATCTTGAATAACCGCTGAATAAGGGCATAAAGGGTCTGTTTCATCTAAAGAGAAAGCATCAAAGCCATAATGAGCCTGTATAGTATTGCCTGTTGTAAATTTCAAGTCATATAAAAAGGTTTTGTAGACATCTGAGCCAACTACCAAATTAGCTGTGTTTGTATTTGTTGGATTAGCTGCAACTACAGAAGAGCTATTATTTCCAGCTATACATTGTATACCTGTGCCATTATGAATCATTTTTACCTCTGTAGATGGTGTCGTGCCATAAGCATACGTTGTTGAGGCAACACTACCGTCTGAGTAACAACTAATTTGCAACTGAGCTGGTACTGAAACTAATTTTGTAATTCTAATTGCATAACCTGTTCCGCTTCCCAGAACACCATCATATTTATCTAGCAAAGTTGCTGTTTCAAAATTAGCCTCGTCTAGCATTTTCATATCTAGTGTTATTTCATAATTAGTAGTTAAATCTAAGTTATTATTGTCATTAACAATAAAGGTGTCGGAAGATATGTTCCCAGAGCTTCCATCAAAAAATATACCTTGATTACGTTTTTGTTCAGCATTACCCATTAATAAGGTAAAGCTACTGTCTGCTTGTGGAATTTCTGGCACAATAAACCAAAATTGCATTTCACCTGTATTCATATCTCTAATATCTTGACCTATTATTTCTACCTCGTTAGATAAAGTAGACTTAAAAGCTCTCATATCCCAAGCCTTAGAGGTGTCTCTGCTTGTTGAGTGTGCAACATCAACATAATCACTTGTGAACCAGCTTTCATAAGGCAACTTGAGCCTTACAGGGTAGTTATATAGAGTGTTGTTACCATTGTTGGTAATTTTTATTGTTGTTTTATAACAATATTGATAAGGCTGTGTATCGCTTTCTAGTGCATTTAGACAAGGCATAGACATATTTGGTGACATAAAAACTGATACTAAAAATAATGCTCCAGAAAGAAAAACTATGGGTATTCTCATAAAACCCATAAGCGTAGAAAGAGGTAACAGTCTAAGCTTATGGATTTTATTTTGAGGAATGAAAGGAATGTTTGTCATAATATTAAAAAGGGGATATAGACCTTAATGCCTTTCCTAGCTCTATTGTTACTGTAAATACTAATGGTGCTGTTCCAGCAATTAATAGCCATTTTACGGTTGTTAATATTGCGTGGTCATCAAAAAATTTATAATTAAGGGTCGCCATATTAACAAATTTGCTAAAAGTTCCAGCTGTTGTTTTTATTAACTCTATACCGCCAGATAACACTCCTTTAATTCCACCTACCTCATCTGAAATACTAGGTGCATCATAAGTAATAACCTCTGGGTTGCCAGTATCATTTAAATATGAGTTATACCCAGCTGCGGTTGCTAAGTCCATAGTAGAAATTGCTCCTAAGACAGACATTATTGCGTAGGGTATACTCCATAAAACTAATATTTTATAACTTATTCTCATTCTAATTTGGCATCTTTCTTAAGAAGAACCCAGCAGCTATTAAACTACCAAGTGCTAATACTGTAAATAAAACTCCTACAGAAACACCATTAAAGAATACAGATATACTCATCATGGTCATTAATGTAATAAAAGACAGGCTACCATTACCAGTTTTAGTAAACATAATTCCAGAAGCTAGAAAAGCAACAGCCATTGTTATTATAATCATAAAAACTCTTCCAGATACTCCAAAATAATTTGTCGCTACTGTGTCTACATGAGTTGAAAGTGGTGAAGCTGCATACTCTGTATTTAAAGAGTCCTGTAAAGCAAGCGTGCCTCCAGATATTGGTGTTGCGGTTATAACTCTTTCTCCTCCTATAACAAAAGCGTCTCCTATTGTTCTTGACAATAAAGGAACAGCCTCATCAACATATTTGCTTCCCAAGTATGTTATAAGCCTAGCATCTGATATTAAGGTATATTTAGGTAATACAAGTTCGTTTTCTAATATAGAAACTTGTGTTTTTAGGTCATTTATTAATTCTGCTTTGCTACCGCTCCATATCATGTTTCTGCATCCATTACCTGTAGAGCTGACTGGGTTTACTACGGTGCTTGACCATATTGTTGTGTTAGCTTGTAAGCATACTTGAGTATTAGAACCAGCATAAGGCACACCGCTACCGCTACCATCTGCTATATAGAAGCCTATTAACCCTCTGTTTATTCTGGGGATGTCCGCTGTTTGTTTTTGTAAAATCCTGTTATTGCCTGTGCCTGTGTAAAGCTCGTAAAGCATTGGAGATAAACCTGTTGTCGTATCTGAGTCTAGTGTCTCTGGGTTTAATGGATTTACAGGCGAAGAGGCACAGCCAGCTGTGTCTCTTAGTAAATCACACCAGTCTCCGCTTGAATCATCTTGATTTAAGTGGTAACGAGAAATAATTAAAACATCTCCAGTTGCAAAAATATCATTATACCCTCTGGCAGAAAGTAATTCATAATCTGGCGGTGCGGTTATAACTGTAGAATCCCAAGCCAATAAAGGCGTTGATGATAGAAAGAATAAAGAAATAAGTGATAATGATAATAGTTTTCTCAAAATCTGCTTTCCCCTGTAAATAATAACCACAGCTCTTTAAGTGTCCAAAGAGAAAAGGCTAAAGGCAAAAGCCAATCTATGGTAATAATTAAGCCAGATGCTGTTGTGTCTGAGGTTACGTCTCCAGCCAAAAAGACTGTGCTTAATGTTGCTAAAACTAAAAAAATGAAATTCATGTTTACCTTATAACTTGTGCTTTTATGTAGGCTTAAGGCTTTTCAACACTCTTTGTTCAAGACTTTGATTTGGTCTAGTGACCTTGAATACGACTATCCTTTGATTTT
>MDTG01007948.1_pt1 | contig 10969 bp, 6 predicted proteins | sample 811421 | NCBI WGS metagenome assembly MDTG01 (sample SAMN05326645, study PRJNA326480) | marine metagenome | isolation source: seawater | place: Pacific Ocean: South East | collected 2011 | reverse complement strand
TAACGCAAAAGGTTCATCACCACAAAATATATTATCAGGACATGAAGAAGGTCTATTTAATTCAGAAAGTGTAATGGATACAAATGTTGACTATTGTTATGTCTCATTGGGAAAAGCAGCAATTCAAAGATTAATTCCTCAATACTTTGGATACTTATCATTATTTAATAAACTTATTGAAGAAAGAGGTGATAATTTATCTGATTGTGAATTAGTAATTAATATATTAGAGCATCCTATTGTCAAAAAAACAGAAGGTCCTTATCTTAATAATCCTATAAAAAATAATGAGTACACAATTGATGTCGAGTCAAAATTATTCCCTATTTTATCATCAAAAGAAAATGAAAATTATGACGATATACTCAATATTGACTATTACTCATTTGCTCTTGCTAATAGACTTGTTCTTCCTGCTACAAGCAATGAATGTGTTAATTTCCCTAATACAATTGAAGAAGGTTTTAGTCTTGAGGATAAAAAGAAATTTTCATTACTATTTAATTACAATGGATGTAGTATCAATGAGGATTCAGATAATCTAAGAAAAAATCTATTAGCTAAATTTTTAGATATAGAAGAATCAGATATTGATTACTATTTTATAAATAATATTGGGATGGAATATCTACCTAATCTAATTCATAATGATAAGATATATTATCAATTATTATCATCACAACAATTAAAATTGGTTAATATGAGAAAAGCAGTAAATGTTGATACAAAAACTTCAGGAAATATGGGATATATGTATCCAGAACTTGATAGATATTCTGCTTGTGTATACATAAGTGGCTATGGAAGTGATGAAATTCTTACTAACCTTGTTCATGCCAATAAAACAATAATATATTTCCAAGATAAAACAAATAAATTCACATATTGGTATGAAAATATGTTTATACCATACGATTTTACACAAAGTATAGATAGTGATAATAATCAAAATGCTAATATAATAATAATCCAATCCGATAGTAATACAAGTATCGATGAATGGAATAGTGTTAAAAGAAATTTAAGCGATGAGATAATATCACACATCACATTGAATATAACGGCATTATCTAAAATTATATTTGATTCTAATAACATACTTGATTATTATGAAAAATTAGTTAATACATTATCTTCTAAATTAGGAGATAACTATATAGATACTAATATCAAAAGAGGAATTATCAATGAGCAATCTAATAACTACAATAGAATCTATATCAATCAAGATTTTATTCCATTTATAATAGGTAAAGGTGGTAAGAGAATTAATTATATCAAGAAGATTTCAAATGCTAATATAAAAGTTGGTAATTTCGATAATTCTATCAGTGAAGATGGTATTATACTTATTCCTGTTGAAATTTATGGTTCGTCTACTGATATAAGGGTTGCTGAATCAATGATAAATAAGTATACAAAAATTAAGATAAAATATTTAGATATTCAAAATAGTATGATGTCTAGACTTATAGGTGTTAAAGGAAAAGTTATTAAAGAAATTCAATCAAAACATGATGTAAAAATATATACAAGAAATATAAGACCTGAAGAACTAACTGATGAAATATTTGAGTCTCTATCAATCTCAAAAGAAGAGTATAAAGGTAGTAAATTACATACAATAATTAAGATATTGTCATTCAATGAAGGTGATATTGATAGCGCTATAGATGAAATAAATTCATTAGTTGGTAAGCCAAAAATATCAAAAGCTGTAAAAACAACACTTGCTGGTGTAGATTTTGGAGAACAGCTTGTACCAGATCAAGGTTTTGACCTTTTTGGTGACAGTGGCGATTTGTTTGGGGAATCAGTAGAACCATACTATCCTAATCCATTTACTGTAGGAGTAGATGAAGAATTAGGTTATGTGCCTAAATCCCCTGACTATCATCCTGACCATGCTGCAGAAATTGATTATACAAGACAACCTGAAACTCCTCCCTTTCCTCCACCTGGTCAAATATCCACTGAACATCAAACTACACCTGTAAGCTCTCCTGAATTTGTTCCTGAAAGTCCAAAAGATGCTCCATGGAATCATTTAGACCATCCAGTTGAATATGTATTTGTAGTTCCAAAGCATAATAATAAAGAACATTTGGGAGGAGGAACAATATCTGATCCTAATAATTCAGAATTCAATAGTAAATTTAATAGCTACATAGAAGAACTAAACTCAATGATAGGATACGAACCTGAAGATAATAGTGATGGTATTTCGGGAGATGATTATAAGGTTATTGTATTAGACAGACACGATTTAAGAATTGATGATTCTGTAGCAGAATTATTATCACCAGAATGCGTTGAATATAAAAACGGTCAATTTTTTGCTAAAAGAAATAGTTATGAAACTATTAATATTATCTCATCAATAATCTCAGAAGATAAATATAAAAAACTGATATATCTTGAACCATTTGTTAAATTTGATATAAAAGACATAAAAGCATTTGATTTTAATGGTGTAGGTTTACCTACTAATATAGAAGATAATCAACCATTACTTATGATTGCTATCAATGTAGATAATATAAAATCACTAAATAAAGTTAATAGTTCTGTATTATATTATGATTATCTTTCAACAGCAAATCTTATACCTTCATCTCTCACCTCATCTAAAATAATTAATATCAAATCATACGATAAAACACCTTATAGAAATTTCTTAGAAGCTAATCCTAGTGTTAGTGAAATACCTATGAATATTTTTGATATAAATAAAAATCATACTAACATGGTAAATAGATTCCTTACAACATTAGGAATTAAATATTTAGATTTCAATAACTATGAATATAAATATATTTATGGATATAAAAATCTAAAAGTTAATTCTAAAATCATAGAAGAAAAATATTTGAATGTAACCCTAGAAACTAGATATAGTGAATTAATCAAAATGATAAAGAATATATTAGAAATAAACTATAATGTTTCTATGAATGAAAATAATGAGTTAGATATAAATATAGATGAAGAGATTACCGATATATTACTAATTGATATAAATGATATAATAGATAATTTGAATGATAAACTTCAATCTATAGAAAATAAAAATATAGTTTTAGAATTTATGCCTGATCAAAAACTTATTAGTCTTAAACAATCTGATGTATCTATTGATAGAGATCATGTTTTCAAAACAAATGTTGATATTCAAGCTGATATATTTGTCTATGAAGATTCTGTTAAAACTAATGTAAAGGTATTAGATTACTTTAATGTTTACAATCTTGACTCTATAACTGATGACATTGCTAATAAAAATCAAACTATTTATGCTGATATTAATAATAAATATAAACAAGACGATTATATCTTAGATAATTTTTATAATGTAGGATTAGAATCCTCTGAATTAAGAAATTATAAATATAAAGTTTTATCCAACATAGCTGTATTTTATAATGAAAGAAGTCAATCACTTGACTTTATTGATATAGATACTTTAGATAAAATAAATTATTTACTATTGCCCCAAGAGTATAAGATGTTAGATATTATATCATTATTTGCTAATGTATATTGGTTAAAAGATGATAGTTTAAGATCTTCAAATCCCAACAAGTATCAAATAGAAATACCTGTTAAAACAGCTGAAATAACAATATTAAAAGAAGATACAAAAAGTAATGTAAGTTTGACGCCTCAGGTAGAAAGAACACAACCTAAAATTGAGATACACCCTATTAGTCCAACAGATAAGGTTAGATGGGAAACCAACAATATATTTGGAATTGATGTGAAACATGCGGTTTATCCTCTAGGTAGAAATATTATTCCACCCGAAGCTAAAGAATGGGTTGATAAACAAAAAATATACTTTAATAGTTCAACTGAAGAAATGAGGGATATAATAAGTATATTAACTAATCATTCAATGAAAGCCTTCAATTGTGTTAGAGATCCACCTAGTCGAGAAACATTAGAGTCTAATCCTAGTGTAAGTAAGTTATATTCGTCTAATGGAGTTATATCGCTTTTAGGAGAAGAGAGAATAAAAGATTTCACAACAAAACTTTTTGAATATGCTACTAGTTCTCCCGTGTTGAATAGAGACATTGTTGTATACTCGGGAAGAGTGAGAGCTGATTTTGAAAAGATAAGAGATTCAGTAAATTCTGAATTAATTATGAACAGATTTTTATCTGGCACATTTGATAAAGAATTTGCTAATAGATATGCTTTTATAAGAAATAATACATCTTCTAAATTAGGTCTAACCTCTGACGATGATAATCTTATTGTATTTAAAATTATAATTCCTGCTGGTTTGCGTAATATATTCTACGTAGAACAAGAAAATCAGGTAGTATTTGGCCCAGGTGTTAAATTCAAAATCGAAGGGCAACCTGAAATTAAAGTTGAAAAAATGAAAGAAATATATGAGCCTAAAGGAACTGGGGTAGATAAAAATATAGAAAATATCACCATTGAAATAATTAACTAATATTCTTTAAATCTCAGATATTATTAAAATAAATTTGATATTGACTTAATATTTATTTTAATAATATTAACAATCATGGAAGAGTCCAATTTTATTACTAATGCCTGGAAAACTTGTCTTGAAATTTTAACTGATAGAGGATATACTCCTGATGAAACATATTTTAAATTAAACGCTAAAGAATTAGATTTCCTTGCTCAAAAAAATAGCTTAGACATTGTTGCTAAAGATGAACTAAGAAAAAAATTTATATGCGTAAAATTTATACTTACTGAAAAAGTCAAATCTGCATATGTAAAAGAATTAGTTAATGAAATTAAGGATAAAATTCCTATTGATCATACATATGAAATGATATTCGTATTAAAAAATAAACCTAATAGCACTCTTAAAAAATTAGAAAAAGATAGAGATTTAGGGGATATACAAATCCGATCATGTAAAGAACTTCAATTTAATATAACTAAACATGTATTAGTTCCACAACACATTAAGCTAACAGATGATGAAGTAAAAGCTATTATGAATAGATACTCAATTCATTCAAAAACTCAATTACCACTTATATTGAGAGAGGATCCTATTGTTAGGTATTATAACTTTAAATCCGGTGATGTTCTTAAAATACCCACATCTAATGGTTCATTGAACTCCTCGTATGTAAATTATAGATGTGTTCGTTAAATCATAAAAAAATAATTTTATTTTTTGAAATCTTAAAATCTTATATAATATTATATTAATGAGCAATTTAGTTGGATGCGATTATACATGCCAGAGAAAAAAGAATATTTCAAGGCTTAGAGATTTATATGAAAAAGAATTAAATAATTACTATAATTCTTACAATCAATATCTTAAATACAAGTATGACAACTCTAGAGATGCTGGTTGGAAAAGAAACTATGCTAATACCAAACTTAAACCCAAAGTTCAGCAAATTAATGCTAATCTTAACAATATGCTCAGGGAGCTTAAGAAAAATATCAAGCATACAGATGAACTTATTGGTAGACAAAAAAGAATTTTAGGAAACAAAACAAATAACATATATCAAAAAAACAAGGTCATTCATTCACAAGATAATCTTGTAGAAGATAAAAATAACGAATTAAGTTCTAAAGAAAGACAAGTTGAATTTTCAGTAGAAAGAAATAGATACAGAAGAATTATGCTTTTTGTTCTTCTTATTATTAATGTTGGATTACTCGCGCTTTTTTACTATTTAGTAATGAAAAAATAAAGATAATAATTATATTTTATTATCAATATTTTTATTCTTTTTATATATTAAATACTATGTCTTACAGTGATGTTTTAAGAGCTAATGCTGATATGTTTGAAAAAGCAAAGATTATGTTGGAATTAGATAAAAAAAATGCTAGATTAGATAGAGGTCTTACTAACCAACAAGTTAATAATGAAATAAGTAAAGAACTTATTGATGGAAAAATTCTAAGACTTATTGACGAAAAAAAGAAGATTATGGAAGAACTTGAGAGAGATTATGGTAGAAATACAGAAATTATGAACGCAAAATTAAGTAATACAGATGTAAAAGATACACTTCTTATTAATCAAAATAGGGAAATCAAAAGAAATGAACAAAAATTAACAAGTATTAAGAATGACATTCTTACATTAAGAAGACAACTTGAAATTAGTGAAAATGATTACAGAAAAAAATCATTCACAATATTCTTTCTTAAGAATATTTTCTTGTATTTACTTGCCGTTCTCCTTGTTGGACTATTAATTAAAAACGAAAATATTCAGTCTAAATACGGCTACATTGCTATAGGTATTCTTACTGGAATTATCGTTCTTATAATTCTATTCAATCTATACATGAATAGAAACAGAAACGTCAATATTTTTGATAAACAAGATTGGCTTAAACCTACTCTTGAAGAAACTGATGACAGCACTGGCGGATTAGGTAGTAGCTTTAAGTTTTCAGTATCTGTAGGAGCAGATGCCGATGTTGGCACTGAATCAGGAAATTAGAAATCTTGATTATAATTTCATCATCTATTATGTGTAAAAAATATTTATATATTATAAATGAGTAGAAGAGAAACTGAAAAACTTAGAAATAATATTAATTTTTTACGTAATTTTGTAGGCAACAAAAAGATTGCTGCTGGAATGTTTAGAAGTCTTGAAAAACAATACTTAAGTAAAGTTGATTATCTTAGCACACAAAAACAGTTTTTAAATAAGCTCAATAGTTTAGAAACAGAAAAAAACACAGCAATAAGAGAGAATAGAGAAACTATTGCGGATAAAAAACATCATATTCATACAAATAGAAGAAAACTCATCTATGATCAAAGAGATAACAAATTTTATACAACTGTATTTTCAATTATGAAGCTGGTTCTTCTCATATTAGGACTTACAGTAGTATTTATGTTATCAAAAGATACTCAATAAATATAAAATAAAAATAATATTTTATGTTTATACACCTAACTCATCTGACGTTACAGAATTAGCATCATCTAGAAATGCTGGTTCGTTGTAACCATGAGTAAATTTAAGACCCTTATATCCTTTTTTCTCAGCTTTTACTCCTGGAGAAAAATATTTACCATATTTTTCATTAAGATAAGATTTAAGATCATTTCTACTTCTAATAGATTTTGTATCGGGATGATTACTTTGATACCATTGTTTATAACTATCATAAATTAGATCTAGTCTTAATCCTTCAGAACTGTTAGGATCATATGCTAACTTATCATTGATAAAATCTCTGAATTCATTATTCTTTTCTCTATATTCAGATGTATATTCTACAATCTCATCGGGAACTCTGAGACCTTCTTGTCTATAAATCTTATGATAATAAAGTAGTAGAGACATAAAAGGTTCAGCCCAGTTTTCGAAATTTTCAGATAAGTCGTTATCTCTTTTGAAATCTAGAACACAATCTGAATTAATATCCTCAGGATAACAGAACTTACTAGTAAATTCTGTGTTTCTCACTCTTCTCCAAGTTCCCTCATCGTTTTGAGGTAAACTAGGCTTATCATTACAACATAATACCATCTTAAATTGTGGTTTGAATTCAATAGGATCACCATACAAAGCTCTTGCTTGAATTTTATCACCACCAGTTAATTCCTTCATAAGACCTACATTAATTCTTGTAGTTTCATCTGGTTCCTGCATTGAACATAATCTCGCCCCTTTAGTTCTTGCCAACTCAGGTGTAGCAGCATTGGATGCTGAGCGTTTACTAGTGAGAAGTTGAATAGGCAATTTTACCGCATAATCACCAAATACCGCATCCATCAATTCCATATGTTTTGATTTACCATTACCACCCTTTCCTGAATAAATGTCAAAACTTTCATCACGTGTAGAACCTGATAGAAAAGACGCACTCCTAATAAGCAGATATTTTCTAACACTTTCAATAACACAAATCTTCTTATAGAAATCATTAATCTGCATAATTTCAGTGCTATAGGGATCATATTCAACGTAATTAATACCAGTACTTTTCGAAATATAATCTTCAGGTCTGCCTTTTCTGAATTCTTCTAGTTTCATATCATAAACACCATTGTTAAAGCCTAATAAATGATTAAAGCTGTCTAATTTATCAAGAAACTGCTTATCTTTGTCGTAGAAAATTTCTTCACATTCAGTCATAATATTTGACTTAAATGGAGTATCTTTAAGTCTATTCATAACTTTACCTATATTTTGGGCATTTTGAGCATGAACACTTTCACCAAGATCTGGATCTACAGCTGCCGCTTCACTTTCTTTTCTCTGAAATTCATTGAAATCTAACCAAATCTCCGTCGAAATTTTCTCTTTGAGTCTAATACCTTTATCATCCATATTCCATCTGTTTAAATCTTCGTCATAATAGAACCATTTATGATCCTTAATTGATACACAGATAAAGAAATCGTGATACTTCATTTTCATTATTTTGGCTACATCATAAGAACTCCCTTTTCCACCTTTTACAGCGGTCATTACTGGAATATACAAATCTTCTTTTTCTACTTCACGATATTTATCAGGATTATCCGACTTTGCCCAAAGCTTAAGACTTCCCATACCAAGTCCTTCTTTACACATTCCATCCCATCGTTCCTCACACTCACTTTTACAAGATTCAGCATATGCTGGATCCTTAGCACTAAAATCAATCCAAACATCAAGTAATTGATTATCTTTGTTATGAAGATTATTAAGACACCACCCAAGCTCAATCCATGTAGGATATGAACTTGCTCGTTCATTATTCAAACAATCTACGTATTTTTTTACAAGTTCTATATTTCTTTTACTGATATAAGTAACCGCATTTTTCTTCTTTTTCTTAGAAATATGTCTTTGTTTAGGTTTATTATTTACATTATTATAAACTTCGTCTTCCTTATCAGGTTTAAGTAATGACGAATCATATTTATTACGAACAGATAGTAAGTAAACTAGTTCTTTTGTATCAGGAATATTCATTACCTCTTCATAGCGATCTTTATATACACGAATTATTTTTGAAACTAAATATGGAGGTTGATCAGGTTTGGTTGAACCATACATTTGCCAATTGTTTCTATCAATTACTGCTCTATCAAATACATCAGCATATGTATTATCAAAGTTATACTGATCAAACACATCTCCAGCTGTTTTATATACATGTTCTCTAAATTTAAGCTGTAAATAATCAACAGTAACTATTCCAGGGGCCATAATATGAACTCCATCTTTAATTCGAAAATCACCATGATCATTTTTCTTTTTATTTCCCGACTTATCCTTATCAAATGTAGGAGATGGTTTTTCTAAAATGTAAAAGAGTCTCTCCTCATCATCAGGATCATCTAGATACTCTTCAATGATTTCCATATATTTTTGACATATCTTTCCTATATCATCAAATTTATAAAGTCTAGTTGCCTCTTTTCCATAATATCTAAAATCTAAATCAATTTTTAAGGGTGTATTTTCCATGTCTTTTATACCTTCAGTCAAGTAAGTTGGAATTTTATCTTCAAATACAGTTTTATGATAAATGTCCATAAATTTATTTGTTTCCGCAGGCTTGACAAAATAACTGCCCCTAGGAACACCTATACTGGTATGACTATAATAATCAGCAGCTCTATTATTTTTTAGGTATAGCTGAAGTTCATTATTATATAACATATGATTAGATGACGACGATTTAGGCATTTTGCTATATCTATAATTATCACAGATTTTTTTATATAAAAATTTAAACAAATTCTTTATCAAATTTAAAATATTACTTAAACAATATATTATATTCTACCATAACCTCCTTAATACTTAATTTAATTTCGATATTCACATGCTGATATATAAAATTTTTATTAATTACTAGTCAGTTACATTGAAAATATATGAAATAACTATTTTATTTCAAATATTTAATATTTTAAAGTTTTTTCAAATTCTAGCAATTGGGCAAAAAAATCAGTATTAATATTTACAAGATCTCTTTTATCTTTACAAAAATTTAGAGCATCTCTTCTTCTCATCCCCCTATATTTCATTAAATAAGCAATAACTATTGTTGCTGATCTACTTGAACCCATAAAACAATGAACTAAAATCTTCTTATCAGGATTCTTTTCATGATATTCATTCATTCTATCAGATAGTCTATTTAAATGTGGTAATATATTTGCCTCATTTATATCCTTTACATCTACTCTTTCATATTCAAAATGGTCTTCAAAATAGTCAGGAATATCTTTTGTGCAGTTAACAATTAATCCTACATTTTCGTCGGATAATTTATAGAAATCTCTAGCATTGCAAGCATTACCTAGTAATATAAAATCATTTATCTTACTAGCTTCATAGGTTAGATCATAAACTGAACCTATTACACCTTTATTATCACCATAAACTCTTTCTGTTTTTTTGAAGTCTTTAAGTTCGTTACCAAGTACATAGGAAGACCCTTTATCAAAGAGCATTCTGGATATACAATAACCCTTATATACAATATCCATATTAATATAAATAAAGGTTAATTTTAAGTGCTTGTTTTTTAAATTTAGCAAGTATGACTCATATTTAATTATTTTAAAATTCACTAGTAAAACATATAGGTGTTATATGTCAAACAGATCTAATAATTCATACTTTGAAAAAAAAACTTTTTAAGTTTTTAAAATCTCAAATAGTTTTACAAATAAAAAAAAATTCCCCCCCCCTGTATCCGAAATATCCGAAAAATATCCCAAAATATCTGTTTTTTAAAGCTGATTTCAATTTTAGTTTATAATATTAAGTATGTAAGTTATGGTAATAATAAACTAAGTTTCTAAAAAGAGTAAAAAATATCCGTTTTTATCCGATATTTTTCGGATATTTTTCGGATATTTTAAGGAGCTTTTTGATAATTTTCAATAAATATCCGAAAAAAACAAGCATTAATAGGATATAAGTGAGTAAAAATATCGGTTACTCATTTTGTTACCATAAATATCCCTTATT
>MDTG01287049.1_pt1 | contig 10970 bp, 9 predicted proteins | sample 811421 | NCBI WGS metagenome assembly MDTG01 (sample SAMN05326645, study PRJNA326480) | marine metagenome | isolation source: seawater | place: Pacific Ocean: South East | collected 2011 | reverse complement strand
ATTTCAATACTGGTAATTGAAAGGGCGGTAAGTGTAGTGTTTTCGATGATTCCTTTAACTGTTCTAATTTCAAATTCACTAAAAAATAAATTTAATTGATTAATATTGTTATTAACTCACCGTAAGTAAAAGACATGAAACCAAAATTAAAATTTATTCTAATTAAAAATTTTAAATTTATTTATTTGAAACAGAGCTTAATTAAGTGAGATCTAATATTGAAATAATAAATACTTCAAAATATGTAAGCCTTGCCGATTTTGTATTTTCAGCTGTTGTAAGTGAAAAAGACTATATAGAGAAATTTAAATCTGAAAGCTCAATTATTCAAAAAAATGAATTTGAAAGTTCAGTATTTATATGGTTTGTGAAAAATAATTTAAAAATTAAAAACAATGATATAATTTTTTGCCATGTTGAATTGTTAAACAGTTTATTTTCAATATTAAATTCATCTAATTTGGAAAATTTGACATTAATATCTGCTCAATCTGATATAAGCATCAATCGAAGGTTTTTTTCAAAAAAACCTAAATGTATAACAAGATGGTTCTCAACTAATGTAAATTTTAAAAATGAGAACCTACACCCAATTCCATTAGGTATAAATAATGACTTTATATCAATTTACCCCGTTGAATATGATTTTCAAAAATTTATATTTAAACAAAATAATGAAAAAGCAAACTCAATATATTCAAACTTTAACATTAACACTCGGTTTCTTCATCGACATTTTGCGATGAAGTATTCTAAGAAAAATAAAAAAGTGATTTTTGACATAAATAAAGAAAATAAAGAAAAATTTATTAATAATTTAAATGAACACAAATTTATTTTGAGTCCCTGGGGAAATGGTATTGATACACACAGGATCTGGGAAGCACTTTATTCGAACAGTATCCCAATAACGAAAGATCACACCGTATTTTCAAGTTTTAAAACCCTGCCAATAATATTTGTAAAAAATTACAAGCAAATAAGTACAGATATAGATAAAAATGATTCACTATCTTTAGAATTAGCTGATTTTAAATATTGGAAATCAATGATTCTAAATTCCAGAAATAAAAATCAGACATCTAATCAGAATGAATATATAAAAGATGTTAAAGAATTAAATTTTTCTTTTATAAAAAAAAGAAATAAATTGATTAAGTTTTTAAGAATTAAGAAACAGATAAAATATATTTCTTATCGTGTATTTAAAAAAATTATTTAGATTTAGGTTTTTCTAAACAATTTAAGAATTTTATATACAAAAGAATTGTATTTAGTATTTTTAAAAATTACCCTATTTAAATACTTTTGATTAAATTTATTATCAACATAAATTTGCTGAGAGTCTAAATCGGTTTTTTGGAAAATGCTAAGCCTTATATTTAATGTTTGAATAAAGTATTTAAATTTATTTTTAGTGTGTGTTGAATTCTTATTTCCTAAACCGATATTTTTAGTTAAATTAAAATTTGGTAATACTGAAAGTTTGGAATCATAAAAATTAGAAAATACTAATTCAAATGCCCAACTATCTAAATCATGATTTATTACTTTTTCAAAATTAGAAACAAAATATTTTTTTTTCTTCTTCACTTTGAAATATATTTTCTTTTGATTTAATTTCACTCAAACTTTCTGCTGTCAGTGCTTGTTTGTTATTCCATCTATCATCCCAAGTAGCCCAACCCCAAATATCTGTAAATCTTGAAAATTGATGAGAATTTTGATTTAAATATACTCCTAGGTAATTAAAGCCTGAAATTAAATTTATCTTTTGTTCGTTTTGATAAATATCCAGCATATTATCACAAAATTTAAAAAATTTTGTTGATGGGAGAACGTCATCTTCAACAATTATCAGTCTTTTGTATTTATTTATATATTTAGTTATTGAACTAGAAACCATCTGTTTTAATCCAAGATTTTCTTCATTAAATTGTTTCTCTATTTCAAAAAATTCAGATTTTTTATCAATAAAATTTCTCAAAAAATAAATACTGTCCTCATCTTCTTTTGTTCTTGGTCCGTCAGATGTAACTATTAATTTTTTTGGATTACATTTTAATATTTTATTTAATACTCTAGGTGTAGTGTCTTTTTTATTAAATGTTAAAAAAAGAACTGGTGTCTCAATGTAAGTCTTTTTATCCATAAATTAAATAATATAGATTAAAGATTAATATAAATTATTTTCTTTTGCTTCTTTTACCCAAGGTATAACAATATCTAGCATATCTGATAATGAAGTAGTAGCTTCAAACCCGAGTAGCTCTTTTGCTTTTTCCGTTGATGGTATTCTTTTTTGAACATCATAAGTGAAGGGTTCAAGATTTTTTATTTTTAACTTTTTACCAGGATTTATTTTGTTAAATATCACATCAACCAACTCCAAAACAGTTGTTGACTGTGATGTAGAGAGATTAAAATCGTCGTTTTTAGCACTTTCATGAGTCATCAAAGTACAAATCCCCTTAGCTAAATCTTCTCCATACGTATAGTGTCTTACTTGATTGCCTTCACCTAATATCTCTAGCTCATCTTTGTAATCAAGACATTTTAAGATCAAGTCAGGTACCACATGACTTAAAGCTAGATTTTGTGAATTTTTTGAAAGCTCTTTGTTTGTTTCTGTTTTTACTTCGCCAATTCCAACTGCATTGAATGGTCTCGCAATTGAATATTCTAGGCCATATTGTGAATGTGCAGCTTTGGCAAAATATTCAACTGCAAGTTTTTGAAATCCGTAAGAACTAAACGGAGGTGGGATTACTTTTAAATCAGATTCTTTTGTTGGGTAAACATTTGTTGACTCAAAAACCATTGAAGAGCTAAGAAACACTGTTCTTTTTAATTTATTTTTATCTTTATAAGCTTCTATGGCAGTGTCTGTTGTTGCAGATATAATTTGTTCATTTTCAGAAAGCAAGTCGTACTCAAACTCATGAAAATAAGAGATTCCACCAATCATCGCTGCTCCGGCAATTAAGTAGTCACATTCATACATGATTTCTTTTAGTAGCTTTTTGTCTTTTACATCCCCTTCCACGAATTCAAAGTTTTTATCATTAGAGTGATTTCTTATAATTGATCCGTATTTTGATAAATTATCTATACCGTATACAAAATAACCTCTATTAAGTAGTTCTTTAACTACATAACCGCCAATAAAACCTTCCGAACCTGTAAGTAAAACTTTATCCATTTTTTCTTCTAATTATCAATCTGTAAACCCAGTATAGATAACTTGGGAGAAACCTTTTCAAATCAAATTTAGATTCTCCGTGAGTTCTGTCTATCCATATAGTTGGGATTTCACCAATAGGATTCTTATTAAGTTTTGCTTTAACAATCATTTCAAGACCTAAAGTAAAACCATTTTTACTTTCAACATTTACATTGTTTAGAAACTTTCTATCATAAGCTTTAAACATATTTGTAGGATCTTTAGTCCCTATTCTTAAGAAGTAATAAAGTAAAAAACCTGAATATTTGCTCAGCAAATATTTAAAACTTTTTTTTCCAACATATTGACCATTTTTGATATATCTACTTGCCACAGCAACCGATAGACCTCTTTCGATAAGGAGAAAAAGGTCTTCTACTTGTTTAGGATCATCACTTCCATCTCCCATAGCAACACATACGGATTTACCACTTGTATTGTCTATTGCGTATTTAATAGCTAGGGCTGGGCCTGGACCGTAAGAATTAATTAGAACTTTAACCTCTTCATACATATCAGTTGCTTGAATTGTCGAGTCTTTTGAACTATCTACTACTACAACGATTTCTGTATCTTCTTTTATGTAGTCCATAAACCTTTTTAAAATTATGCCAAATTCAAGGCCTTCATCTTTACAGGGAATTATGAGAGTTTTATTTATCTCCAACTACAACTACTTTCTTACTTTCCAAATCATAACTATCAAAAATTTTATGGCGTGTCGCAATTACTATATTCTCAGAAAAGGACAAGACTGATTCTAATTCTTCTTCATTATTTATAAATGGATCAAAAGTTTTTACTTCAAAACCTTCATTTACTAAATAATTATTTAACACTATTGCCTGCGAGTCTCTTAAATCGTCTGATTCAGGTTTGAAAGTAAGTCCCAGCTGTACTATTTTCTTGTGGTCAAAGTAATTATTACATTTATCTATCGTGTTTGTGATGTAATCCATATTTATATTGAAATAATTAGATATTAAACCTTTTGGATCTCCGTAAGAGTTCAAAAATGTTTGGGAATCTTTTATTAAACAAGGCCCACCAACTAGACCACTGTCTGGTACCTTTTCTAAGCGCGGATATGTATCGCTTGCGATACTAAGAAGTTTTTTAAAATCTAATGAATTACTAGATGCAATATTATCAAAGTAATTTATGGTAGAAAACTGAGCATACCTATATGTATTTGAAAATAATTTGATAAATACAGCTTCTTCATAATTTACAGATATTGTTCTAATTTTTAATCTTTCAAAAAAATCTTTAATTATTTCACTTAATTCACTATCTTTAGATCCAACAATCTGAGGTATTTTTTCTAATTCTAAAAATGCTTTTCCCTCAGCAATTCTCTCTGGACAATAAAATAAATTTATTTTCTTTGAATCAAAATTCATCATTTTGGTAATCTTGTTTATTGTTTGTATGGTGACAGTGCTTCTTAATATTAAAGTAGAGCCCTCTTTCATATTTAAAATAACTGTTTCAATCAATTGGTGAAAATTATCTGTGATTTCTTGATTTGAAGAAGTTCCTAAAGTTACAAAAACTAATTCGCAATCTTTAATTTTATCAATTTCAGTTACAGCTGTTAGACCATTGCTTAGAGCTGTTTTTAATTTAGTCTCTAGATCATGTTCTAAGAAAGGTGGGGTGGAGGAATTTATTTTATCTATATTTTCTTTATTAGTATCAATTATTATCGAATCTATTCCTGCATTTTGTATATAGCAACTTAACGGCAACCCTATATGTCCAGCTCCACCTACAACAGCAACTTTGTACTTCATGATAAGAAAATAACTTCCAGTTTTTTTACAATGTTATTATTATAACTGTGAATGTTGTTATAACTGTCGTTACTTACGCTTACTTATATTTTTTAGGAAGCTTAATTGTAAGAAAATTAAATAATAACAAAATTGAACCCTCTGTTTCAAATATTCCAATAAAGCTATTTTATCCCCTAATCTCATTATTCGTAATTGGGAATTTGACAGTAATTTTTAATTTCTTTTTACCTCTAAAAACTTTAGTTTTGCCACTATTTATATCCACCTCCATTTTGGTAATTTTGTGGATGATAAAAATTAGAACAGAGTTGTTTAATTTAAATAATTTTATAAATATAGTATTTATTCCAGGCGTCTTAGGAGTAGCGAGCTATGGTATTTGGCTTGGTTGGGATACAGGACTATACCACATACCTCATCAATTGATATTGAGAGATAATTCAATAATTTTTGGTTTGACTAATTTAAATATTTGGTTTGGATGGTCGAGCATAAATGAATACATTTCTGCGATACTTTGGTTGAATGATAATTTTGTTTTACTTAGGGTACTTGAAATTATGTTTTTTTGTGTTTTTATGAATTTTGTTTACTATTTACTACTTTCAAAAAACAACCTTTTTTTTCTGACAGGTGTTTCCTTGACCTTATTCTCATTTTTAGATAACTTTGGCTACCTTGGTGGTGGGAATGGTTTTATTCCTATGCTTTCTGTTGGAAAATATGATTCTACTTTGGGAATTCTTTTCTTTTTAACATCATTTCTTATATTCAATGCATTAAAGGAAGACGTTTTTGATAACAATACATACAAATTTATTCTTTTAATGTCTTTCTTTTCATTTCAAATGAAACAAACTGGTGTGTATCTAATTTTGATTTTGATTCCATATATTTACTTTTATATTCAGAAAAATAAATTAAACACTTTTTCTTTTTTAAAAATCTCTTATGTCTATCTTTCCCTATTTTTAGTTTGGATTATCAAAAATATAATTACAACAAGTTGCTTATTTTTTCCAATTGAATTTACATGTATACCAACTTTATCATGGCACGAAAAAGTTCAATTAGATTTTGTTGATACTTCTATGATTTATAGTCCAATTAACTTTAGTTCTGGTGAGTCTGTGATCTCACAATTAGAAACATGGTTTTACTTTTCAAAAAATTCTCAATTTATTATCAACTTTCCAATTTCTTTACTAGTAATTTTTGTAGCTTTAAAGTTTTTCGTTCGTAAAAATAACAAAGATTCTAAAAATAAATATTCAAATGTTATATCGGTTTTTCTAATTATTAACATGATATTTTGGTATAACTCAAATTATGCAAACTTTAGATACGGCACTGGAATATGGCTACTTATTGTTGCGACAATTTCATATTACTACTCAAAGTATGAAATAAGATTTGATAAAAGAATTCAATATATTGTGATTACAGTTTTTGTCTTTTCATTAGCACAAATTCCAAGATTTTATTCTTATGAAGCTATGTACACCAACCAACTTTCTTTTGAAAGTTTACAAATTGAATACAATGCTGAATATTTTGAAAGTAGTAATGGTTGGGGTGTTTACCCCTCTACTGTTCAGTGTTGGGATATATCTGACTGTAAAGTTGAAGAGAAAGATGTTGAACCATATAACTATTTTGGGTTTACAATCTTTTATCCAGATAACGTTTCAGGTAATTAAAAATGAACAAGAATTATCTTCTTGGAGTAGCTCACTATAAAGATAAAGACAAACAAGATTTTTTTGATAACATCACTTCCAAAATCTTCAAGGAATATTGTGAAATTCATAATTTTGAATATCTAGAAATAACAGAGGAGCTTGAACCAGTCAGGGGTGGGCTCCACTGGGTTAAAACTTACAAGGTTGAAGAAGTTCTAAATAATGTTTTAAACGACGGTGATGGTTTGATAATAATTGATGCAGACGCATTAATAATTCAAAAGAATAAGAACTTGCTTCCTCCATATGGGAAAAGCTTCGCATACTCAATTGATACTGGCAACACTCACTGTTTTGGATTTTTATCTATTATAAAAAATGACTGGACAATAAACCTATTTAAGCTTTTGCATAGCCAAGAGCGTTATGATGCTCTAATTGATCGTGTTTCATTTCATGAAGGGAAAAAAACATATAGTAGTCACTGGAAAGAATTTAATGAACAAGCATCATGGTATTCGCTTGCAGGAATTAAAAGACATTCAAATGAACCATTCTGGAATCTTCCTGACAACGGTTGGCATTCTGATGTAACTGAATGGACAGTATATTCTTTGGAAGAGTTAAGAGAAAATGTTCACATATTTCCATCTGAATATAACGTAACCGAGCTACCAGGTGAATCTTCTTGTCAATATTACATTAATAAAGTTAAATATAAAGATGTTGTAATTAGACATTTTGCAGGTGGTCAAAAATGGAGAAAAGTGTGGATGGATTTAAATTCACCATACTTCAAATTACAAAAAATTAATTTTTTTAAATTTATAAGATTTTATAAATTTAAGCTATTTTTGCAAAAACTAAAAGGATATATCCTATCAAAAATCAATAGTTTTTTTAAGACTTCCTAAACGTCGTCTAAAACCTAGATATATAAAATTAATATAAAGTGCAATATCTTTACTGAAGGCTGTCAAAAATTTCTGACTTTTTGTTAAATTCTTGAAAGAGTCTATAAATTCATCAGGATATTTTATCATCAAATTTTTATAAAAATATATTTTGTATTTAGGTATTCGCCAATTTGTAGTATCTTCGGGAAGAGCAGATGTAAATTGAGTTCTTGGATACCTTTTAATTGATTGCTCTAGCCCCTCATGCTTTATATGATGCAGATATGCAGTCTCACAATTCAAATAATTTGTTTTATAAGTTAAAGCTTCTTTAGAATTAATAAAATTACAAATATTTAAATATTGTGATATAAATTTATTTGGAACTACTGCATGTCTGTCACAAATGCCAAAGTAGTCTTCTCCCGCTGGTATAAGGATTTTATTTTCATTACCTAAAATATGATTATCTATATAGTATTGATCAAATCGTGTATAAATTATAAATTCATACTTAAGTAAAATATCTAAATAATTTTTTAAAATAAAATCTTTGAAAACAAAGTGTATTGAGCCAGATTCATATAAACCAGTCCCCTTGCCATTTTCAAAATATTCTTTCCAGTTTCCATGAAAATTTTTTTCATAATACTTAAAAAAATCATCTTGTATATCTAATGTCCACTTGTAATCAGCCTTTTGAAATAGTGAAATTTCTTCATCTACTTTATCAATTGAAGTACAGATAGCTAAATCTGCAGATAGATACTCACAAACACGTTTGTAAAGCGATGAATAGGTTCTTTCTCCTCCTCTAGGAGATCCCGCCAGAATAACAAGATATTTATTCACTTAATATTTCAAAATAGCTATTTCTACACTCATCAGTATTAAGAATAATGGTACATTCTTGAATTTCTAAAATAGGAACCTGATTATTTGTTTTATTTAATACTGAAAAACTTATATCAAAAGTTATGATGAGGTTCAAACAGATTAATAAAACTGCTCTAGAAATATCTTTATTTTGAATTAAATAAATTAAAAACAAAATTACAAAATAATATTTGATAAAAGCCTTTGTGTTATCTAGATATAAAAAAATAAAACCCGCAGAAATAAAATAGTCAAACTTTTTTTCAAAGATTTCAAAAATACTTAAATAGACAATAAGAAAAACTAACAAAACAGTAAAGTGTTGGCTATATCTCATCCATTTCAATGGATTGATTAACCAAAACCAAGAATAAGCAGATAAAATTGAAACAATTATTGGAAGAGTAATATTGCCGAACTTTATATCAATTAGTTTTTTGTTTTTAAATATTAAGAAGATACCGACTAACGGTAACAGAGCAATTCTCATCCTTTCAAAGTTATTCCAGCTTGAGAATTCAGAGTTCAAAATATTATATTTAATTGACGAAAAAGCAAATGAGGACCTTTCCTGAAGTCCAGAAGCGCTACTATCTCCAATAAATATGTATAAATCTCTAAAATAGTTAACTAAACCGTTGTTACTGTAAGTAAATTGAATTAATAAAAACCATGGAACCAAAGGCAGGAAAAAATAAAAGGCATCTTTAATTGTAACTTTAAATTTTTGAACTTGAATTAATTCAAAAATATAAAATATTCCAAATACTAAAAAATTTAAAAATTTACCTAAGAATATTGAAAGAGAAAATAAAGTAAGTGATAATTTTCTATTTTTTTTAAATGTTAACATTGCTGTTAAGAGAAGAATTGCTGATGGAATTTCGCCAAGAGAATATAAATATCCATGCCACCATGGAATTAGAAAGCTTAAGCAAACTAAAAAAATTGGATAATATTTTTTACTTAAATTGAATGTTCTTGATAAATAAAATAACGATCCAAAAATTAAAAATACTATCCAAAAATAATTAGATATTCTTGCATAAAAAAAATTATTCGTAAACGACCATCCTAAAACTGAACCTAATGCTGATAAAGGGCCTGATGTTAAGTAAACACTAAAAGAACCACCCAGGAATCCCCCTGCAGAGAAATTTAAATCTGTAAAAAAATGATAGTTGGAGGCAAGTGAGACGTACTCATCGATAAAAGGTTTTAGATTTAAAGATTTATTTTTTACGTAGTTATAGGAAATAATTATTTGATATACAATATAAGAAAATATAAATACTTTTTGCAAATTAGAATTTAATAAATACTTTTTAACATTTAAAAATAAATTATTAATTAATATTTTATTTATTGCGTAAATACTCAAAATTAGTAATACAAATAAAATACAGTAATTTAAAATTTCCAAAATTGTAATTTTTGAATTTGACCAACCTAATTCAGCATAATAGAAACACTCTTCAAAAGAATTAACTTGTACAACAGAACCAAAAAAGTTTTTAAGTGTTATAGGACTAAAGCTTGGGTCTTTAATGAAAATATAATTGCTACCTTCAGATATAACTTTTTTAAAATTTATTGGTGCAATTCCGCATATATTTTCATACATAATTAAATTATGTTTTTATAGCTTTTAGGTAAAAACTTCTTTAGTTTTTTGCTATGAATATGTAAATTAGCTAGTTCTATAGATTTATTGTTGCAAAACAACTTTGCTGTCCCTTGTTCATATTTTGGAACAATAGTTTTATTAATCATATAATTATATGTTTTATGTTCCCTGTCTAAATATCCTTTTGAAAAGCGTTTGTAGTGCCTGCCTCCTAAATACTGACCAAAAGATAGTGGATCGAACAAGATATTTTGACTTTCTTCTGGTAGTGATGGTAGTAAATTAAATTTTTCTTTATTTTCAAGATAACTCAAAAACAAACCTCTCATTTCAACCAAACTTTTACCTTCATAGAATTTTTCTTCATAGTAACTTTTGTTCTTATAAATTGATATCAAGCTATCACAAATGCTTTTATAAATTTCTAAATTATCAATATAAGAATATCCAAATATAAGCATATCTTTTGAAAGACATGTTATGTTAAATTTATCTTTTTCAAAAATAGGTTTTAACTCTTCAAAAGATTTATATATGATTACATCATTGTCAAAATGTACAAATTGCTTAATACCAAAATGTTGTGCTATTTCGTATAAGTAAAAAATTCTTTGTAATGATGTTTTCCAAAGAGGATTGTTATCCATTCTTTCAAAATTTTCAAGTTCATCAATTTGGTCTATATAATTCGATTCAATTTCATCTGCATTCAAAAAATTTAATCTACTATTTTTATTTTTAAAGTTTTCAGATCCACAAAAATATATTGAAGATGTTTCATCAACCGAAAGTATAGAATTTATAGAAATACGTATATGGTCAGGTAAATTTCCTTTATAGTAAAAAATATAGTCCACAATTAATGAT